>Ga0137418_10001697_pt1 | contig 20338 bp, 20 predicted proteins | sample CZODoug3_1_2_16f_FD_122242 | JGI IMG/M metagenome (GOLD analysis project Ga0137418, IMG submission 122242) | Vadose zone soil fungal communities from Angelo Coast Range Reserve, California, USA - CZODoug3_1_2_16fungal (Hybrid Assembly) | ecosystem: Environmental > Terrestrial > Soil > Vadose...
TCCTAGGGTCGGGGCGGGTAGATTACCCGCCCTATGGCCTCCACCGCATCGTTTGACGTTTCCACCGGCGCCGACCTGCAAGAGGTCGACAACGCCGTCAATCAGGCCCAGAAAGAAATCATCCAGCGCTACGACTTCAAAGGCTCGAAGGCGTCGATCGCGTTCGATCGCCCCAAGGCGACCCTGACGCTGATCGCCGACGACGACTTCAAGATGAAAGCCCTGTTCGACGTGCTCCAGTCGAAAATGATCAAGCGCGGCGTGCCGGTGAAAAACATGGAGCTCGGCGTGATCACGCCGGCCGCGAATGACACGGTGCGGCGCGAGATCAAGCTCACGCAGGGGATTCCGCAGGAAAAAGCCAAGGCCATCGTGAAAGCAATTAAGGACAAGAAATTCAAGAAAGCCCAGGCGTCGATTCAGGGCGAAGAGATCCGCGTGCAGGCCCCGTCGAAGGACGAGCTCCAGGAAGTCATCGCGTTCTTGCGCACGCAGGACTTCGGCATCGAGCTCCGGTTCGGGAACTACCGCGGATGAAGCTTGGCGTCATCTCCCTCGGCTGCGACAAGGCGACGGTCGACTCGGAACGGCTCGTGGGCGAGCTGGTCGGGCATGGCGCCGTCGTTACACCCGATCTGCCGGCTGCCGACGTGATTCTGATCAATACCTGCGGTTTCATCGACGCGGCCAAGCAGGAGTCGATCGACGCCATCCTCGGGGCCGCGAAGCTGAAAGAGGGAGGCGTCAAGGCGGTCGTGGCGGTCGGCTGTCTCATCCAACGGTACAAGCAGGAACTGCAGCAGGAGATTCCCGAAGTCGATCTCATGCTGGGATTCTCCGAGTTGCACCATCTGATTCCTGAGCTCGCGAAACGCGGCCTCATCGAAGATCCGGTCGCCGCACATCCGGGCGTGCGCCAGTTCCTCGGCGAGCAGGCCCATGTTCGCTATCTCAAGATTTCCGAAGGCTGTGACCACACGTGCGCCTTCTGTGCCATTCCGCTGATGCGCGGCAAGCATCGCTCCGAGCCGCTCGCCCGACTGGTGCGCGAGGCACAGCAGCTCGAGGCGCAGGGGGCGAAAGAGATCAATCTGGTCGCGCAAGACTTGGGGCATTGGGGGAGGGATTTGGGGCTCGGGGGTCCTAAGCTCCCGGACCTGCTCGAAGCGCTCCTGCACGAAACGTCGGTGCCGTGGTTTCGGCTGCTGTACGTCTACTCGGCGGGGATCAACGAGCGTTTGGTCGAGCTGATGGCGCGGAACCCGAGGATCGTGCCGTACATCGACATGCCGATCCAGCACGCGACCGACCGGATGCTCGAGCGGATGCGGCGCCCGGAGCGGCTGCGCACGTTGCGGGAGAAGCTCACGTGGTTGCGCGGGGCGATTCCGGACCTGGCCATCCGGACGACCTGCCTGGTGGGATTCCCCGGTGAGACGGACGAGGACTTCCGGGCGCTGCTGGCATTCCTCGAGGAAGCGCAGTTCGATCGCATGGGCGCGTTCGCCTACTCGCCGCAGGAAGGCACGCGGGCGATGCAATACGAAGACGACGTAGAAGACGGCGTCAAGCGAGATCGTCTAGAAGAAATCGTCGAGGTACAGCGTGCGATTTCCGCCGAGCGATTAGCGCGGTTCGTGGGGCGTGATGTCGATGTGCTCGTCGACCGGCTGGAAGAGGAAGAGGGGATCAAGGTCGGGCGGGTGCAGTGGCAGGCCGACGACGTGGACGGCGTCACCTACCTCGAGCGCGGCGGCTGGGCCGAGCCGGGCGGCTTCGTGCGGGCGCGGATCACGGCGAGCGAAGACTACGATTTCCAGGCGGCCGCGCTGACGTGACACGATCGAGCGAGCTTTTCGACCGGGCGAAACGGGTGTTGCCCGGTGGCGTGAATTCACCCGTGCGGGCGTTCCGGGCAGTCGGCGGGACGCCCTTTTTTGTCGCCCATGCGCATGGCTCCAGTATCCGGGACGTCGACGGCCGCGAGTACGTCGACTACGTCTGCTCGTGGGGCCCCCTGATCCTCGGCCACGCGCCCCCCGCGGTGCTCGAGGCCGTGCGCCAGGCCGCGCAGCGCGGCTGGACGTACGGCGCTCCGTGCGAGGCCGAGGTCGAGCTGGCCGAGGAGGTGCGGCGGCGCATGCCGGGCATCGAGATGATGCGGTTCGTGAACAGCGGCACCGAGGCGACGATGGCGGCCGTGCGGTTGGCGCGCGCCGCGACCGGACGTGAGCTCATCGTGAAGTTCGACGGATGTTATCACGGCCACGCCGATGGCTTTCTCGTGAAGGCGGGCTCCGGGGTAGCGACGCTGGGTCTGCCCGACAGCCCCGGTGTGCCCGCGGCACTGGCGAGTCTCACGCTCACGGCGCCGTTCAATGACGCTCGCGCCGTCGCCGACCTATTTCGTGAGCACGCCGGTCGCATCGCGGCCATCATCGTCGAGCCGTATGTGGGGAATGTCGGGTTCATCAGTCCGGACTCCGACTTTCATCCGGCCCTGCGGGATCTGTGTGACCAGTTCGGGGCGCTGTTGATCTTCGATGAAGTGATGACCGGATTTCGTGTGGCCGCGGGAGGTGCCCAAGCGCGCCTGGCTGTCGCGCCGGACCTCACCACACTGGGCAAGATCGTGGGCGGCGGGTTTCCAGTCGGGGCGTACGGCGGCCGCGCCGATCTGATGAAGCGCATCGCACCGGAAGGCCCGGTGTATCAGGCCGGGACGCTGTCGGGCAATCCCGTCGCGATGGCCGCGGGTCTCGCGACGTTGCGAGAGACGAATCGCCCCGGCTTCTACGAAGCGCTCGAGCAAAAGACCAAACGTCTCCTGGCTGGACTGGAGCGTGCCGCGCAGCGTCATGGCGTGGCAATCACAGTCGGACATGCGGGGTCGATGTGGGGCGTCTATTTCACGGAAGGCCCCGTTCGGAACTACGCCGACGCGAAGCGAACCGACACCGCGCTGTTCGCGCACTGGCACAAGGCCGCGCTCGCGCGGGGTGTGTTCCTCGCGCCGTCCGCGTTCGAGGCCGGCTTCGTCTCGTCCGCGCACTCCGACGCCGATATCGACTTCACCATCGAGCAGCTTGATGCGGCATTGGCCGAAGCACGCGCTCACTAGCCTCGCGCTGATCGCGACGGCCGCCTGCCCGCGGCCATCCCGGGCTCCGCCGCCCGCGGTAGGCGAGCCGGAGCTGCGCATCGGTCTCGCCGTGGGACTCTCCAATGCGTCGATCGGCGGGCCAGAGAGCGGCGAGCTGTTCGTCAGCGAGGCCGCGAGCGGCACGGCGGTGGGATCCATCCCGGCCGGCGTGCGGTGGGTCGTGTTTCCCGATTCGGTTGATCCCTCGCGTCTCCGTCTGGTGAAGCCCGATAGTACGAGAACGGACCGGCTGCGTGGCATCGCCGTCGTGAACGTCACCGAGCACCGGTTCGTGGTGGCGAACGGCCGGCGCTATCGCGGACGCATCACCATCACGTCAGGTCGCGGCGGGCTCACCGTGCTGAATCGCGTGAATGTCGAGAATTACATCGCGGGCGTCGTGCCGCCGGAAATCGGGGCACGCCGGCCCGACGAGGTCGCTGCCGTGCTCGCCCAGGCCGTCGTCTCTCGCACCTTTGCCGTCAAGAACCGTGGCCGGTGGGAGGCGTTTGGGTTCGACGCGTACGCCGACACGCGCGATCAGGTCTACCTGGGCGTCGCTGTGGAAACGGAACAGGCCTGGGACGCCGTGCGCAAAACGGCGGGACAGGTCCTGCGGTACGACGGCGACCTGATCGACGCGTATTTCCACTCGACGTGTGGCTTCAGCACCGCCGGTGTGGAAGAGGGCTTCGCCACGTCGCGCACGCGTCCCTATCTGCGACCCGTGTCGGACGACCGGGGCGGCGGGCATTACTACTGTGACATCTCACCGCGATTTCACTGGCGCGAAGAATGGGACGGCTCCAAGCTGCGCGCTATATTGTCGCGGACGCTGCCCACGGTCACGCCGCTCTCCGGCGACGGGATGCAGCGCATCACCGACGTCACGGTGAGCCGCAAGACACGGTCGGGCCGAGTCGGCGAGCTGCGGATCGTGTTCGAGCGTGGAGACATTCGGATTCCGGGGCCGGACGTGCGTGCGGTGCTGCGGCCCGAGGCGGACCGCCTGCTCTCGAGCACCGCGTTTCAGCTGACGGTGACGAAGACCAATGGTGAAGTCTCGCGCGTGGTCGCCGCCGGAGCAGGTTCCGGACACGCGGTGGGGATGTGTCAGTGGGGGGCGATCGGCCGAGCGCGCGCGGGGCAGGACTATCGAGCGATTCTGACTACTTATTTCCCAGGAACGAAAATTGAGAAGCTCTATTAAGATGGAACGATGGAAAGTTGGAATGATGGAATGTCTGTTCGTGCTTCTTCTTTCCATCATTCCATCATTCCACCTTTCCGCTCAGGGTGTCCTCAACCAGTTCTCCTACGACAATCTGCGCCTGTCGGGCATCCAGCTCGACGCCGGGCTGCTCGGAGCGTCAGACCTCACCGGCTCGACGGTCGGGGGACTGCGGCTCGATTACGGTCGCATCGCGCCAAAGGTGCGACTGCTGCTGGGTGTGTCGTACTTCCACTCGCGATTCGATCAGCGGGCGATCAACCGGTTCGAACGGCGCCTCGATAGCATCGTGAATCCGGGCACTCCCGATAACATCAACCTCGGCCGGATCTCGCTCAGTGATGTAGTCGGAGACGTCGATTTCCAGTTCGTCTTCCCCCAGGGCCACGGGGTCACCGCGTATCTCGGCACCGGCATCAGCGTGCACGTCCGCAATGGCAGCGGCGCCGCCATCAACGGCACCTTCATGGAGGACGCGCTCGACGTCATCACGGCGGGGCTGAACGGCACGATGGGATTCGAGTTCAATCTCTCGCGCGCGTGGCGCTTCACCGTGGATGGACGGGGCGTACTGTCGAGCGGGTTGCGAAGCGTCAGTCTCCGGACAGGCGTCATGTACCGGTTTCGCGGGAGCCGGGAGCCGGGAACGGGGAGCAGGACCAACAAGTGAACGACCCGATTCGGGTCGGGGTGCTCGGCGCCGGCGGGATCGCCCAGGTCGCGCATCTGCCGGTGCTCAGAAAGCTCCCCGGGGTCGAAGTCGCCGCGATCTGTGACAACGACGTCGGGAAAGCACAGGCGCTCGCTGCCCGCTTCGAGGTGAAAGACACCTACGACGACATCGAGGAAGTCCTGCGATACGCCAACGTCGACGTCGTCGTGATCTGCACGCCCAATCATCTGCACGAAATCCACGTAACGTCGGCGCTCGCCGCCGGCGTGCACGTCCTGTGCGAGCGGCCGCTCGCCCTGACGCTCGCCGGCGTCGAGCGCGTCCTCGCCGCGAGCGACAAGTACGGCAAGCGGGTGATGGTCGGCATGAACCACCGGTTCCGCTCCGACGTGCAGGCGGTGCGGGGGTTTCTCGCGGGCGGCGACCTCGGGCCATTGCAGGCGGTGCGGGGCGGCTGGTACACGTTCCAGCCGAGCCGGCAGATGCTGGGATGGCGGCTGCGGCGCGAGCAGGCGGGCGGCGGCGCGGTGCTCGACCTCGGCCTGCCGCTCATCGACCTGGGGATGTGGCTCGCGGGCTGGCCGACGCCGAAGCGTATCTCCGCGCATCTGACCAGATCGGGAAAAGACGCGGTCGAGGACATGGGGTCGGCGCTGATCGTGTGTGAGAACAGCGTGTCGATCACCATGGACGTGAGCTGGCGCCACCTGGGGGAAGGGGAGCGGTTCTGGTTCGACATCGTCGGGGCGAAGGGCTCTGCGATGATCCAACCGCTGCGCATCTTCAAGGAGCAGCACGGCGCGGCGGTCGACGTCACGCCCACCGGCGCGACGGGACGTGAAACGCAGTTCATCCAGTCGTACCGTGCCGAGTGGATGTACTTCCTGGCGGTGATCAAAGGCGACGTGAACGCGCCGCCGCCCCGCGACCAGCTCGCACTGCAGCGTGTGCTGGACGCGATCTATCGCTCGGCGGACGAAGGGCGCGACATCTTGTTGTGAGTCGCCGTCGCCTGGTAGTGCTCATCGTGCTGGGCGCGATCGCGCTCACGCTGAGCTATCCGCCGTTCCTCATTCCGCCACTCAGTTTCTGCGCGATCATCCCCGTGGTCCTGCTCGTGCAGCAGGCCGTGGCGGAGTCGAATCCGCGCGCCGCGTTTCGGTGGGGCTGGTGGTACGGCCTCGTCAGCAACGCGTTCGTGTTGTACTGGATGATCGTCGCACTCTGGCATTTCACGCCGCTGTCCGCGCTCGGCTATCTCGCAACGATTGCCGTCCTCGGGTTGCTCACCGGCACCATGTTCTGGTTCGTCACCCGGATTCGTCTGGCGGTGCCCCGCGTGCCGCTGTGGGTCGTCCTGCCCGTGGGCTGGACGGCGTTGGAGTGGCTCATCGGGCATCTCGGCGACGGTCGCTTTCCCTGGCTCGGCCTGGGCACATCGCTCGCGGATGCCCCGGTCCTCGTGCAATGGGCGGACATCGCCGGCGCCCGCGGCGTCACGTTATGGCTCGCGTGGTGCAACGTCGCGATTGTCGACGCCGCAACGGATAGCCGCGGTACGCGGTATGCGGCGCGCCGTTACGCGACCGTGCTGGTGACGCTGCTGCTGGCGCTGGGGTACGGCGTGTGGCGGATGAAGACGCTCCCGCTGCGGGACGTCGGCGTGATCGGCATGGTCCAACCCAACGAAGCGTTCAGCGAGAAGTGGGACCGTGCGCACGCCGACAGCGTGGTCGGGACGCTGCTCGAGGGCTCCAAGCACCTGGCGGATGAGTTTCCGCGACCGCAGCTGATCATCTGGCCGGAAGCGGCGATTCCCGATTTTCTGTGGCGCCGGCCGGAGTGGGTCGCGCGCATCACGAGCTTTGTGCGGGGGAACCACGTCCCGATCTTCACCGGCGTCGTGTGGGCCGATTCCACATGGCGCAGCCGGCTCGATCCTTTCTATAACGCGGCCATTTTCATCGATACCACCGGGAACTGGCGGCCCTATCCCGTCTACGCGAAGCATTATCTCGTGCCGGTGACCGAGCGCGTCCCCTTCGTGCCGGTGGCCGTGTTCCGGGCCATTCCGGGACTGCGCAATTGGTCAGGTGGGTTCTCGCCCGGGCACAGCCTTCCACTGTACACGTCCGAGCTGGGCCGCTTCGGCGTCGTCGTCTGCTACGAGTCGGCTTTCGAGGATTTGCCGCGCAAGTACCGCGCGGCGGGCGCGAATTTCCTGGTCAATATCACCAACGATGCATGGTTCGGCCGCACCAGCGCGCCCAAGCAACATGCCTCCCACCTCATCCTGCGCGCCATCGAAACGCGCATGGGCGTGGCGCGTGCGGCGAATTCGGGAATCTCGGAATTCGTCGACCCGATGGGCCGCCCGTATCTTGCCAGCAAGCTCGATGAAATGACGTACGTGACCGGCGTCCTCCGTACCACCGACGTGATCCCTCTGTACGTCCGGCTCGGCGACTGGGTCGGGACGCTGGTCGTCGTGCTGACGCTGGGCGGCGGGGGACTGCTCCTCAAGCGGCGTTTCCGTCCATGACGCGCGTCGGCGTCGACGTCGGCGGGACGTTCACCGATCTCGTCGCAGTCAGACCCGACGGGACGCTCGAGATTCGCAAAGTCGGCAGTACGCCGCAGGATCCGTCGCTTGGCCTGCTACGGAGTCTGGAGACGCTTGGGACGGACGACGTGGACGTCCTAGTGCACGGTACGACCGTCGCGACCAACGCCCTGCTCGAGCGCCGCGGTGCGCGCGTCGTGCTCGTCACAACCGCCGGCTTCGAGGACCTGTTGTGGCTGCGGCGCCAGGATCGGGCAGCGCTCTACGATCTCGCCAAGGCCCATCCCGAGCCCCTCGTTGCACGCCGGGATGTGGTCGGCGTTCGAGAGCGAATGGGACCCGACGGCGCAATAGCGGCACTCACGGAGCTGGAGGTGTCTCGCGTGACGGATCGTGTCCGCTCGCTGGCGCCCGAGTCGGTCGCGATCGCGCTGCTGTTTGCATTTCGTCATCCCGAGCACGAGCGCCGTCTTGCCGCTGCCCTGCGCGCCGGGTTGCCCGGCGTTCCGGTCACCGCCAGTCACGAAGCCCTTCCTGTGTTTCGCGAATATGAGCGCACGAGCACGACGACCGCCGAAGCGTACCTGCGGCCGAAGGTAGCGGCGTATCTGCGGAAAACCGCGACGATGGCCGAGCAGCACGGCGTGAAGACGCTGCGGATCATGACGTCGAGCGGGGGAACCGTGTCGCCGGAGCAGGCTGCGAACCGCGCTGCGAGTCTGGCACTCTCTGGTCCGGCCGGTGGCGTCGTCGGGGCCCGGCTAGTCGGCGCAGCCGTGGAGACACACGATCTCCTCACGCTCGACATGGGCGGCACGAGCGCCGACGCGAGTCTCATCAGTGGCGGCGTGGCGCTCACCGAGGGGGCCGAATCTGTCGCGGGGGTGCCACTCGCTCTTCCCGCCATCCTCATCGAGACGGTGAGCGCGGGCGGCGGCAGTATTGCGTCGGTGGACGAAGGTGGCGCGCTTCGGGTCGGCCCGCGCAGTGCCGGCGCGGAGCCGGGGCCGGCGTCATACGGACGGGGCGGCACGGAGCCGACGGTGACCGATGCTTGCCTGGTACTTGGCTGGCTCGATCCCCAATATCCCCTCGCGGATTCTGTCCGCCTCGACCGGGCCGCGGCCGAGCGGGCGCTGTCGAGGTTGCCGTTGTCTCACGACGTCTGTGTGATCGCGGCCGGCATCGTGCAGGTGGCCACTGCGGTGATGGCACGGGCGCTGAAGCGCGTGAGTGTGGCGCGTGGCATCGATCCCCGCGGCATGGCGCTGCTGCCGTTCGGCGGCGCGGGGCCGCTGTTCGGCTGTGCGCTCGCCGATTCCCTGGGGATGTCGCGCGTAGTCGTGCCGCCCCATCCGGGCGTGCTGAGCGCGCTCGGACTCGCCGCCGCGCCTGAGCGGGTCGACGTCCTGGCGTCGCTGCACCGGTCCCTGGCCGGCATCGGCGACGGCGAGCTGGCCGGTGCGTTCCGGCCGCTCGTCGCCGCGGCAACGGCCGCGCTTCCGGATGCCGGGATCACGCGGTTCGTCGACTGCCGATACCGCGGTCAGGGTTATGAGGTCACTGTTCCCGCGCCGCGCGATGATCCGCCCACGCTCGCGGCCACGTTCCGCGCCGCCCATCGGGCGCGGCACGGCCACGGAGACTCGGACCAACCGATCGAGCTCGTCAATTTGCGCGTCGTCGCCGAGCGTCCCGTCTCGGCGGCGCCGGTAGGCCGGCGCGCCGGGATCGGCATTCCGAGCCCCGGACGCCGCATGATCGTGACGCGCGATGGGAAGCGCGTGCGCGCCGATGTGTGGCCGCTGGGGGAGCTTCCCGCGGGACGTCAGCTCAACGCTCCCGCGGTCCTCGCGGGTCCGGATGCTACCGGACTCATCGAGCCGGGGTGGCGCGGCACCGTGCACGCATCCGGCGCGGTAATCCTGGAGCGTACATGAAACTCGACGCCGTCGGTCTCGAGGTCATGGCGCACGCGTTCGCATCGATCGCGGAGGAGATGGGGCTCGTGCTCGTCCACAGCGCGCTGTCGCCGAATATCCGCGAACGCCGCGACGCCTCCGCAGCGCTGTTCAATGCCGAGGGCGAGATGATCGCGCAGGCGGCGCACATCCCCGTGCACCTTGGTGCGCTGGCGGACGCCGTGGCGGCGATCCGCAAACTCGAGCCGAGTCCCGGCGAGCTGTTCCTGCTCAACGATCCGTACGCCGGCGGCAGCCATCTTCCCGATCTCACGCTCATCGGCGCGATCGACATCGACGGGCGCGTCGGAGGATACAGCGTCGTTCGTGCTCATCATTCCGACATCGGCGGGATGACGGCGGGAAGCATGCCGGCGGGCGCGCGCGAGCTGTACCAGGAGGGCCTGGTGATTCCGCCGACGCGGCTGACGGCCGACCTCGAGCGCCTGTTGCTCGCCAACGTGCGCACGCCGGCGATGCGGCGCGGCGATCTGGCCGCGCAACGGGCGGCGGTCGAGCGCGGGGCGAGCGGGATGCGGGCGCTGGCCCGGCGCCACGGGTGGGCCGCCCTGAGCGATGCGGCGCGCGAGCTGCTCGAGTACGCCGAACGCCGAACAAAAGCAGCGCTCAGCCGTCTGCCGTCAGCAGCGCCGATGACTGCCACGGATTATCTCGAGGGTGACGGCGTGATCGATGAGGATCTCGAGATTCGTGTAAGAATCGAGATTCAGGACGGTGTTTTTCACGCCGACTTCACGGGAACGCGGGACGCGGCGCCCGGCAACGTGAACTGTCCGATCGCCGTGACCCGCTCGGCGGTGCTGTTCGTGGTGCGGACCCTGTTACCCGAGGACGTGCCGATGAACGGCGGCGTGCCGCGGGCGATCCAGGTGACCGCGCCACCGGGATGTCTGGTGAACGCGCGGCCGCCCAGCGCCGTGGCCGCGGGAAATGTCGAAACGTCGCAGCGTATCGCCGACACCGTGTTTCGCGCGCTCGCGGCTGGCGGCTGTGTCGTGCCGGCGCAGGGGCAGGGAACGATGAACAACGTGACTTTTGGCGGGGAAGGCTGGACATACTACGAGACGATTGGCGGAGGCCAAGGCGCGAGTCAGGGTGCCAACGGACCGTCCGGCGTGCATGTCGGGATGTCGAACACGCTCAACACGCCGATCGAGGTGCTGGAAATGGAGCACCCGCTGCGCGTGCGCAGCTACGCGCTGCGCACTGGCAGCGGCGGCCCGGGGCAATGGAAGGGGGGCGACGGCGTCGTGCGCGAGTTCGAGGCGCTGGCGCCGATGGAGGCGACGCTCCTCACCGAACGCCGGCGGCACGGACCTGCCGGTGGCGTGGGCGGACAGGATGGCAAGGCGGGAGCGAATCTGCTCAACGGTCAGAGACTGGCGTCGAAGACCACTATGCGATTGGCCGCGGGGGACGTCCTCCGCATTGAGACCCCGGGCGGTGGCGGCTGGGGGAAAGGACGCGAATCATGACGTGGGTTTTGGTCTCGTTGCTCGGCTTGCTGGCGGGCGTCGTCTCGGGGCTGTTCGGCGTGGGTGGCGCGGTCGTCATCATTCCGGGTCTCGTCCTCATCGCCAAGCTGCCGCAACACACGGCGCACGGGACGTCGCTCGCGGCGCTGCTGCTGCCGGTCGGGTTGTTCGGCGTGCTCGAGTACTCCAAACGCCAGCAGGTGCATTGGGCCTATGCCGGAGTCGTCGCGGTGGGCCTGCTGATCGGCGCCTATTTCGGAGCGCGGCTCGCCGGATCGATTTCTGACGTGACGCTGCGAAAGGCGTTCGGGGGGTTTCTGCTGCTGGTCTCGGCGAAGCTCTTGCTGAGTTAGCTACTGACGTCCTCGATCTGTCGTTGGAACACTTTGCCTTCGATGAACAGCTTGAACAGGTCCTGGTCGAGCTGTCCTTCCTTGACCTCGGTGGTGAGGATATCGAGCGCGCGATCGATGGAGACGGCGCGCTTGTACGGCCGGTCCTGCGCCGTCAGCGCGTCGTAGATGTCGCTGATCGTCATCATGCGCGTCTGAATCGGAATCCCCTCGGCGGTGATGCGCCGCGGATAGCCGCGCCCGTCCATTTTCTCGTGGTGGCCGAACGCGATGAGGGGAATGTGCTGCAGCTCGCGCGTCCACGGGATGCGCTGCAGAAACTCATAGGTGTGCGTGACGTGGCTCTCGATCTCGTGCCGCTCGGCGTCGTCCAGGCTGCCTTTGCGGATCGTGAGATACCGCATCTCGTCGGCAGAGAGAAACGGCTCCGTCGCCCCGTCGAATGCGAGATAGGTCCGTTTCGCCCAGGCCTCGAGCTCTTCGAAGCTGCCGTCGGGAAGGATGCTCGGTTCATTGGCCTTCAGGACGATCTCCAGGAACCGATCGAGGTCCTTGAGCTCCTGCCCGTGCGTCGTTTCGAGCTCTTTGATGAACCCGTCGTAGCCCTTCTGCCCGTGCGACTCGAGATACTCGGCGCGCTTGCGCCAGAACTCGCGCTCCGCCGTGCGCCGAATGAATGCGTGGCGATGGCGGACGAGCCCCAGATCGGACGGGTAAAGTTTCTTTGCCTTGATGAGGACCTGCTCGCGCACGCCCACCTTGCCGAAGTCGTGCAGCAGGGCTGCGTAGCGGATTTCTTTCAGTTGTTCGCGCGTGAACGTCACGTCACGATAGGGACCGTCGCCGGCGCGGTCGACGATCTCCGCGAGCCCCACCGTCATCCCCGCCACGCGCCCCGAGTGACCATACGTCGTCGGATCGCGCTGTTCGATGGCGTGCACGGCGGCGAGCACGAAGCCCTCGAACAGCTTCTCGATGTTTTCGTACAGCCGGCTGTTCTCGATGGCGACCGCCGCCTGGCCGGCGAGTGCCGTCACCAGCTCGACGGTGCGCTTCGAGTAGGGGACGACCAGCCGGTCGACGTCGGCGGAGGTGGAGAGAATCGCGTCGAAGACGCGCTTGCGGTTGATCAGCTGCAGGACGCCGATGATTTCGTCCTTGTGATCCTTCATGGGAATCACGAGCATCGACTTGGTGCGATACCCGTAGCGCTCGTCGAAGGACCGGTTGATCGTGTACTCGACGTCCGGCGGCAGGAAGTACGCGTCGTCGATCACGAGCGGATCGCCGGTGACCGCGCAGTATCCGGCGAGGCTGGTGCGATCCACCGGAATCGTGAATTCCACGAATGGCGCTTCGGGCTTCGAGAGGGTCTGGGCGAGCCGGAACCGGAGGCGCTTCGTTCCCTCCTCGTTGAGCTCGACGAGATACAGACTGCCGGCGTCCGACTGGGTGATGCGCCTCGCCTGGGTCAGAATCAAGTCGAGCAGCGTCTTGATGTCGCGTTCGGTGCCGAGCGCCACGCCGATCCGCGTCAGCTCGCCGATCTCCCGCGCGCGCTGGGCGGCCTCGCCGCGCGCGCGCGCGGTCTCGGCCCGCGCCGCGGCTTCGCGGAATCCGGCCCGGATGGCGACCAGCAGCCGCCGCGGACTCGTCGGATACGTGAGGAACCCCGACAGGAATTCCGTCGGCAGCGTTTCCGGTACGTCGCTCTCGCCCTCCCGGCCGAGTGCCACAATCGCGCCGCCCGCGTCCACAAATGCCCGCATGACATCGACGGGAAAGAGGGAGCGGCTCTCCGCGTCGAGCAGCAGGACGGTGGGGCGGTCGTCCACGACGGCCACCTCCCGGGCTTGTCGGACCGGCCGGGCCTCCACCTGCGACGTCTCGAGCGCCGGCGCCACGGCGTCAGGACGCCACATCGGCGGATGAAGCAGCACGTATCTCACGGCTTGGCGCCCGCCTGAGAACCTAGGCGAGTGATCGGATTCGTTAGGACCGCTGCACCCGCTGCAGGCCATCCTTGGCCTCAGCGTATCCGGGGAAGATCTCGATCGCGCGGTTGAACATCTCCACGGCCTTGTCCTTCTGGCCGTGATCGGAATAGAGGAGCGCGCGCGAGTAATAGGTCAGCGCTTCGGTCGGGACCTGACGGCCCATGCGCTGGTCCGATGCCTGCCGTTGCAGCGCCGGCAGGTTCGCATCCTTCATGAGCCGCGCCGCGATGTTGCGGATGATGTCGAACATGTGATCGCGCTGCATCCGCTCCGACTCGGTCTTCACGATCTCACCCGTCTCGGTGTTCACGAGGCGGACGTCCACACGGAAATCGCCGTAGAAATCGATGAACGTGCCGAGCACCGTGTACCGCGCGCCCACCAGCTTGCCGACTTTGGCCGCGGTCTGGGGATCGACGCGTCCCTGCGCGCTGAGGTTCTGCTCGTCCAGCAGGCGCTGGATTTCCTGGCGCTCGACCACGCGCGCCGCAGGATTCTGCGACAGCTCCGAGATCATCATGCCGGCGATGCCGCGCTCGAGTGCGTCGAAGTCTTCTTTGCCCTGACCGTAGGAGCCGCCGTTGTTGAACGGGAGAACGGCGATGCCGGGCCGGGTATCCTGGTTGCGCTGTTGCGCCCCCAGAAGCACCGGAGCCAGGCTCAACACCGTCGTCATGACTGCACGCGCGCGCATAGCTACTCCTTGGGTCACAGGGTCACCTTCATGCCTTCTTGTGCTGCGTCTACTTCGAGCGAGCCGCCGCGCGTTTTGGCGAACTTCCGCGCCGCGGCCAGCAGTCCGTCCATTTCCTTGTCGCCGTGCTCGGGCTCGTGATGAAACAGCACGAGCTTCTTGGCACCGGCATCCAGCGCGAGCGTCACCGCTTCTTCATATGTCGAGTGTCCCCAGCCGCGGTGCTGCTCGAGCTCCTTTGGCGTATACATGGCGTCGTGAATCAGCAGGTCGACGCCCTTGAGGAACGTCACGAAGTCGCGCCGCCAACTCGCCGGGACTTCGTATTGTCCGCCGCCGCCCAGCTCGTTGTCCGTCACGTACGCCATGCTCGACCCGCCCGGCGCCTTGGCGGGGGTGAGCCGGAATCCCAGCGTCGTTCCCGGGTGCCTGAGCTTCATCGTGCGGACGCGGAACTCACCGATCGAGAACTCGTCCTGGTCGACCTGCTGCACCGTCAGCGACGCCGACAGCGCGTCGAGCGGGACCGGGAACACGGCCGGGTCCATTTGTTGTCGCAGGATCGCTTCCAGGGAGGCCGTCCCCTGGCGTGATCCCCATATGCGCACGGTATTGCCCGGCGCGAAAAACGGCTTGAAGTGCGGCAGTCCTTGAATGTGATCCCAATGCGCGTGCGACAGTAGAATCTCCACTTTCGCGGCGCTGTTTTGCTTGGCGACCAGATCCAGGCCCAGGGCGCGGATTCCGGTGCCGGCATCGAGGACGACGAGTTGGCCTTCGGTGCCCTCGACGGCGACGCACGGCGTGTTGCCGCCGTAGCGCGACGTCGCGGGCCCCGGAGTAGGAATACTCCCCCGGGTTCCCCAGAAGGTCACCGTGTACGTCATGCGTGTCGGCACGCCGATACTCTGGCTAAGTTACTGGTAATTAGTGACGTAGAACCGTGACGCGAGTCACGACCGGCCTGCCGCTTGCTCGAGCGAGCCGCGGTCTTTGATCACAATGTCCTTGCGACTTACGTCAATCATTCCCTTATCGACGAGCTCGCGCATCGTCCGCGACACCGTCTCGCGCGACGATCCGATCATCTGGGCGATGGTGTGGTGGGTGAGACGGCGCGTGATGCGCTGGCCGTCTGTTTCATCGGCGAGGTCGAGCAACAGCTGGGCAACGCGGCCATGCACGTCGAGCAGCACGAGGCTGCCGACTTTTTCATCCACGCGGCGCAGCCGCCGCGACAGCTCGCGCAGCAGCGCGAGCCCGATGCCGGGTGAGTGTTCGAGAATGCCCTGGAAATCTTCGCGGCGCAGGACGTACAACGTCGAGTCTTCCATGGCGATGACGTGCGCCGAGCGCGGCTCGTCGTCGATCAACGCCATCTCGCCGAAGAACTCTCCCTCGCCGAGGACCGAGAGAATGACTTCGCGTCCGTCCTCGCCGATGAGGACGACTTTCACCTGACCCTTGGCGACGACGTAGAGTGCGTCGCCGGGATCGTCCTCGAACAGGATAACGGAGTTTTTGGGGTACGCGCGGTCGCGCGCCACTTCCACCACCCGCTGCAGGTCGGTGGGGGAGAGCTGGCTGAACAGCGGGACCTTTTGCAGCACGTCAGCGGCAGACACGCGAACAGCTTACGCCTTGGGTGTGACGGTGTCAATCGAAGCAAAGCCCAAGCCTTGCAGCCAAGTTGGTGTCCCGATTATATTTCGCCACTTCGTTCCGTCCGACATTTAGGCAAGGATGTGTGCAGTGAAACCCGGGATTCACCCCAAATACCAGCGGGCGACCGTCCAATGCGCGTGCGGCAATACGTTTGTCACGCGCTCGACCACGCCTGTGATTCACGTCGAAGTCTGCGCGAGCTGCCACCCGTTCTTTACCGGCAAGCAGAAGCTGCTTGACACGGCCGGCCGCGTGGAGCGGTTCCGCCAGAAGTACGCTACCAAGGCGAGCTGATCCCGTGGAGAGCCGACTCCGCCAAGCGCTCGCGCGGGCGGAGGAGGTCGCCCGGGAGCTGGCCGACCCCGCCACCGCGCGGAATCCGGGGAAACTCAAACAGCTCGGTCGCGAAAACGCCCAGCTCGACGCCATCCAGCGGACCCACCAGCGCGTAGAGCGCCTGGAGGGCGAGCTGGCGCAAGCGCGCGAGGTTCTCGCCGACAAAGACCCCGAGCTCTCGCAGTTGGCGCGCGCCGATCTGGAGCGCCTGCAGCCCGAGCTCGAGCGACTCCAGGCGGCGCTCGCCGAGCTGCTGACTCCCGCCGATCCGTTCGATGACCGCGATGCGATCGTAGAGATTCGTGCCGGCACCGGCGGCGACGAGGCCGCGCTGTTTGCCGCCGATCTGTTTCGCATGTACACGCGCTTTTGCGAACGTCGCGGCTGGAAGGTGGACATCCTCTCCCTGTCAGAAGGAACGCTCGGCGGGCTGAAGGAAGCGGTGTTCGCCGCGCGCGGTCCCAAGGCATACGGCACGCTGCGCTACGAGTCGGGCGTGCACCGCGTGCAGCGCGTCCCCGTCACCGAGCAGCAGGGCCGCATCCACACCTCCGCGGCGACCGTCGCGGTCTTACCCGAAGCCGAAGAGGTCGACGTCAAGATTGAAGACAAGGATCTGCGCATCGACGTGTTTCGCTCGGGTGGCCCCGGCGGCCAGAGCGTCAACACCACCGACAGCGCGGTGCGGATCACGCATCTCCCGACCGGCCTCGAGGTGAAGTGCCAGGATCAAAAGTCGCAGCTGCAAAACAAGATCAAGGCGATGGAGATCCTGCGCTCGCGCCTGCTGGACCGCATGGTGTCGGAGCAAGAGGCGATCCGCTCGCGTGAGCGGCGCGCGCAGGTGGGCACCGGTGACCGCTCACAAAAAGTCCGTACGTACAACTTTCCGCAGAATCGCGTGACAGACCATCGCATCCATTTCACAACGCATAGCGTGGATCAAGTGTTGGACGGGAAGCTCGACGATCTGATCGCTGCCGTGAAGCAGGCGCAGGAGAAGGAGCAGCTGAATGTCTGAGCGGTCAAGAGGCAACGGCGGCGGTCAAGAGACGACCGCGGCGGTCTGGGCTGCGGTGTCGGGAATGACGGTCGGTGACGCGTGGCTGCGTCGCGACGAGCCGAAGGCGCCGGAGCTCGTGACCAGGTATCGAGATGCAGTAGCGCAGCTGGCGCGCGGCGTGCCGTTCGCCTACGCCGTCGGCTCGGCAGGATTCCGTACGCTCGATCTCAAGATCGATCGGCGCGCACTGATCCCGCGGCCGGAAACTGAAGGCCTCGTGGAGCTCGTCCTCGCGCGGTGCTCGAGCGGATTGGCCGCGGACATCGGAACGGGCTGCGGCTGCATTGCGCTGTCGCTCGCCAGCGAAGGCCAATTCGAGAGGATCGTCGCGGTCGAGCAGTCGGCTGCCGCCGCGGCGCTCGCGCGGGAGAATCTGAAACGCGTGGCGCCCAGGACCCCGGTCGAGATTCGCGCAGGGAACCTGCTCGCGCCGCTGATTGATACGGGAGTACGGTTCCGGGCAATCGTGTCGAACCCGCCCTACCTGTCGGCCGCGGAATACGAAGACCTGGATCCGTCGGTCTCCCGTCACGAGCCGCGCGAAGCACTGGTGAGCGGCGCGGACGGTCTCGACGCGACCCGCGCGCTCTTTGCGGGCGCGGCCGCGCTGCTCGAGCCCGGCGGTTTGCTCGCCCTCGAGATCGACGAGCGGCGCGCCGCTGCGGTTCGCGCGCTGGGCACGGGCGATGGCTGGAACGTTGCAATTCACGCCGACCTGTTCGGCCGCCCGCGGTACGCGCTTTCCATCAAGGAGGACTAGTGCTCGAGGAGAAGGCAGAGGATCTGGGGCGCGTGCTCGGCCAGACCGACGAATACAAGGCGTTGCGGCGTGCGACGGAAGCGTTGCGGGAGGATCAGACCGTGCAGAAGGTGCTCGCCGAGGCGGAGCAGCTCGCGCAGGAGATCGAGCGCGTGGCGCAGCAGGGGAAAGAGCCGACCAAAGAGCAAGTGGAGCAATACGACAAAGCGCTGCAGAGCGTACAGGGCAACTCGGTGTATCAGCAGATGGTCGCGGCGCAGGCAAACTTCGAGAAGCTGATGGCCAGGATCAACGCCCGGATTTACGAGGGCATCAAGAAGGGCGCCGCGAGCCCCATCATCACGCTCGGATGACGTTTGTCGTCGTGGAGGGCCCGGAAGGCGCGGGCAAGTCGACGCTGGTCCGGTGGCTCGGCACTACGCTGCGCGGCGACGGCCGCGAGGTGCTCACCGTGCGGGAGCCGGGCGGCACGCCCATCGCCGAAGCCGCACGCAAGCTGGCGCTGAAATCGCGCCACGACCGGGCCTTCGGCGCCGAGCTGTTCTTGTTCCTCGCGGCCCGCGCCGATCTGGTGGAGCGGGTGATCCGGCCGGCGCTCGCCAATGGCCAGATCGTCATCGCCGACCGCTTCGGGCTGTCCACGATCGCCTACCAGGTCGCCGGACGGGGGTTGTCGCGGGTGGATGTCGAAGCGGCCCTGCGAGTCGCAACTGGGGGGCTGACGCCTGATCTCACGCTGATCCTCGATGTCCCGGTCACGGTGGGGCGCGAGCGCCAGCGGCACGCCGGCAAGGTCAAAGACCGCATCGAGCGCGAGGATGACAGGTTTCACACACGGGTCCGTGACGCATACCGTAGCGCATCCGGGCCCGGGATTGTTCATATTGATGCCAGTCAGACAAAGCGGGCCGTCCAGGACGCCGCCTGGCGGGAAGTCAGAGCGGTAACGGGGGGCACCCCATCACTGAGAGGGGCAGAATGATTCGTCATAAAGGGTCGATAGTTGCCCTCGTCGTGCTAGCGGCGTTGGTCTCGGGCGGCTGGCTCCTACAGCGGGAAACGGAGCCCGCCGGGTCGGTCTACCAGCAGGCGCGGCTGTTCGACGACGTGCTGGCGCATGTCGCCGACTACTACGTCGATTCGCTCGACGAGCGCCAGCTGTATCAGATGGCGATCGACGGCATGCTCGACAAGCTGAACGATCCCTATTCCGTCTTCCTCAAGCCCGACGACTTCCGGCAGCTCTCGGAAGCGACGACCGGCAACTACTCAGGGTTGGGAATTCAAATCGACGTGCGCGACGGGTGGATCACCGTCGTCGCGCCGCTGCCTGACACCCCGGCCGAGCGCGCGGGCGTGCTGTTCGAGCCGAACCGCCACATTGACGGCATCACCGATCAGCGTCGGTCCAAAGCGCTGCGAAATGCCGATGGTGCCGGTCCAGACCGGACCATATTGCAGACCGATCGACACCGACATCGACCGATCGCCGGCAAGGATGCGATCGAGGTTCAGCGCGCTGATCCGGCCGAGAATGGTCTGCGCACAGTCAAGTGACCGTGTCGCGCAGTCGGTCCGTCCGGGCTGGTCGCCAAAAACCGCCAGGATGCCGTCGCCCTGGTAGGAATTGATCCTGCCTGCGAAGCTTGCCACCGTATCGGCGACCAGGCGCTGAAACGCCTCGATCAGCAGGAAGACCTGCCCGGCCGGCAAGTCGATGCAGGTCCGCATGAAGTGATCCAGATCGACAAACATCACCGCCATGGGCCGCTGATAAGGTTCTTCGATGTGTGAAACGCTGCTCCACGGTGGTTCGGCGGAATTCATCGCATTCTCCCCTTCAAGGCCTTGACAAACTGGACTCACGAAAACGAGAGCGAGCCTACCGACGTGCCGTGAAGGAGCCGTGAGTCGAACTCGGCGGCAGGGGCGCCGTTGCGAAATTCCTGCTGTTTGAGCGCCGGTGGCGGGCGTGGGCTCCCGGCTGCGCTTCTGACGTCGAGTTGACAATTCCGTCATCTGCAATCGACCTTTTGTGACGTCATCATTCCTTCGCAAAGACGGCGACCGGGTCAATAAGCTGCTATAGCGCTCGCTTCCCTCAAGCATGGATCGAGTTCTTTCCGTTGCTCCAACTCTCATTGTTCGGCCCGTTCTCGCTCCGACATGATGGACATGAGATCCGGATCAAGAGCCTGAAGCTCCGGGCCATCCTCGGTTATCTTGCCGTCAGCGAACAATTGTTGGAGACGCGTGAGCGGCTGGTCGGCCTGCTCTGGAGCGAGTCAGGAGAAAGTCAGGCGCGCGCCGTTCTGCGCCAGGTCATTCGAGAACTGCGCGAGATTCTGGCCAAGGCCGGCTGTGGCGGGCTTCGTATCAATTCCCACGAAATAGGCTTCGAGCG
>Ga0137418_10001698_pt1 | contig 20337 bp, 20 predicted proteins | sample CZODoug3_1_2_16f_FD_122242 | JGI IMG/M metagenome (GOLD analysis project Ga0137418, IMG submission 122242) | Vadose zone soil fungal communities from Angelo Coast Range Reserve, California, USA - CZODoug3_1_2_16fungal (Hybrid Assembly) | ecosystem: Environmental > Terrestrial > Soil > Vadose...
TACAACGCCGTGATGGGCTTCACGGTCTGGGCGGGGACGATCTTCATCGTCGTGAACCTGCTCGTCGACGTCGCCCATACTCTCGTCGATCCCCGCGAGCGCATAACATGAGTACTCGGAGGGGGGCTTTGCGTCCTCGGAGGGGGGCTTCGCCCCCCTTCCGACGGTCGTCGCGCGCCTGTTGGCGCGCTCCTTCCTGCCTCCCCCCAGGACTCGATTGCGCCGGCGAAGCCGGCGCTCGAAAGAGGCAAGAGTGAACGCGGCCGGCGCTCGGAGCGGTCGTTTGAACGCGGCGTGGTTCGTGCTGAGGCGACTCGCGCGCGATCGGTCGGCGTTGTTCGGGCTGGGGCTCATCGCGCTACTGGTCGTGGCGGCGCTGCTCGCGCCGATTTTGGCGACGCATCCGGACGACGTGTTCGAGCTGCATCCCGCCGAGCGGTTGCGGGCGCCGAGTCCTGCGCACTGGCTCGGAACCGATCGGATGGGCGCCGATGTCTACAGCCGGCTCCTCTTCGGCGCGCGCATCACCATTCTCATCGGCGTCATCGCGGTGGGCGCCTCGCTGATCGTCGGGGTGCCGGTCGGCCTCGTGGCCGGCTACTACCACGGCTGGTTCAGTGATGTGTTGATGCGCGTGTCGGACGTCTTTCTCGCGGTGCCGCAGGTGGTGCTCGCCATCGCCATCGCGCAGACGCTGGGCCCGTCGCTGCCCAACGTCATCCTCGCACTGTCGGCCACGTACTGGCCGTGGTTCGCCCGCGTGGTCTATGCGGAAACGCGCGCGCTGCAGCAGGAGGTCTTCGTGGAGAGCACGGCGGCCCTCGGCGCCTCGCCGTGGCGCCTGACGGCGCTGCACGTGCTCCCGAACATCGCCTCCCCGATCATCGTGCGCGCGTCGATCGGCATGGGATTCACCATCCTGACCGCCGCCGCCCTCGGCTTCCTCGGGCTCGGCCCGCCACCGCCCACGCCCGAGTGGGGCCGCACGATCGCGGAGTCGCGCGAGTTCCTGCCCGACGCGTGGTGGTACGCCACGGCGCCGGGCCTCGCCATCTTCCTCACCGTCATGGGCTTCAACCTGCTCGGCGACGGGCTGCGCGACGTCCTCGACCCACGGCTGCGCCGCAGCCGCGCGGCCTCCGATGCCTGAGCTGCTCTCCGTCCGTGGGCTCAGCGTCGACTTCGTCACCGACGGGGGCGTGGCGCAGGTGCTCGACGGCATCACCCTCGACGTCGGCCCCGGCGAGGTCGTCGGCCTCGTCGGCGAGAGCGGGTGCGGCAAGACGACGCTCGCGCGCGCCATCCTCGGCATCCTGCCCAGCGGCGCCACGCGCATCCGCGGCGGCGAGGTGCGTTTCAAGGGCGCCGACCTCCTGCGCCAGGATCCCGTCGCGGTCAACGACCGTGTGCGCGGGCGCGCGATCACGTTCATTCCGCAAGATCCCTACACGTCGTTCAGCCCGGTGTTCTCCGTCCAGACGCAGATCATGGACCTGATGAAGTGGAAATCGCCGCGCGCGGGCAACGGCGGCGCCGCGAGGTCGTCGTTCCGGCGCTATCCGCGCGAGCGCCGGCGCGCCGACCGCGACGCCGTGCTCGAGACGCTGCGCGCGGTCCAGATCCCCGAGCCCGCCCGCGCGCTCCGCCGGCTGCCGCACGAGTTCTCCGGCGGGCAGCGCCAGCGGCTCATGATCGCGATGGCGCTGCTGCCGCAGCCCGACCTGATCATCGCCGACGAGCCGACCACCGCCCTCGATGTGACGATCCAGGCCCAGATCCTCCGCCTCCTGCGCACGCTGGTGAAGGAGCGCGGCGTGTCCGTGCTCTTCACCACGCACGACCTCGGCACCGCGCACGAGATCTGCGATCGGGTCGTCGTGATGTACGCCGGTCAGGAGATGGAGGCGGCGCCCGCCGAGGCGTTCTTCGCGAGGCCGGCGCACCCGTACACGCGCCGGCTCCTCGCGAGCGTGCCGAGCCCCGGCGGCGAGATTCGCGACATCCCCGGCGACGTCCCGAGCCTCATCGCCCCGCCCTCGGGCTGCCGCTTTCACCCGCGCTGCGAGTACGCCACCGCGGAGTGCCGGGAGGGCCGGCCGCCGCCCCGCGTGCTCGCCCCGGGCCACGGCGTGCGCTGCCACCATCCCGTCGACGCGCCCATGGGAGCCGACGGGTGAGCGCCGGCGCGGCCCCGCTCCTCGAGATCGTCGACCTCGTCCGGTATTTCCCCGTGCGCAACGCCTTCGGCCGGCGCACCGGCTGGATTCGCGCCGTCGATGGTCTGTCGCTCGCGGTGTGGCCGGGCGAGACGCTGGGCCTCGTCGGCGAGAGCGGCTGCGGGAAGTCGACGCTCGGCAAGACGGTGATGGGCATCTACACGCCGACGGCGGGCGACATCCGCTTCGCGGGCCGCGAGATCGGGCACCTGCCCGCGCGCGCACGGCGCGCCGTCGCCAGAGACCTCCAGTACGTCTATCAGGACCCCGGCGCGTCGCTCGATCCGCGCTGGAAGGTCGTCCACTCGCTCCACGAGCCCCTCAAGATCCACACGCGGCTCTCGCGGGCCGAGCGCGAGCGGGAGGTGGGCGCGATCCTCGCCGCGGTCGGCCTGCCGGACGCCCATCTCGACCTCTATCCGCACGAGCTGAGCGGCGGCCAGCAGCGTCGCGTGGGGCTCGCGCGCATCCTGACGCTGCGGCCGCGGATGGTGATCCTCGACGAGCCGACCTCCGGGCTCGACGTGTCCGTCCAGGCCAGCGTGCTGAAGCTCTTCCGGAGTATGCAGGAGGCCTTCGCGCTCACCTACGTCTTCATCTCCCACGATCTCGCCGTCGTGCGGGCGATGTGCGCGCGGATCGCCGTGATGTACCTCGGCACGATCGTCGAGCTCGGCGACACGGCCGCCGTGTTCGAGACGCCGCGCCACCCGTACACGCGCTCGCTGCTGGCGGCGGTACCGCGCATCGGCGGCCCCCGCGTCACGCTCGACTTCGCGCTCGAGGGCGAGCCGCCCAGCCCGCGCGACGTGCCGACCGGCTGCCGCTTCCGCACCCGCTGCCCGCTCGTCCAGGACGTCTGCGCGGTGGAGGAGCCGCGGCTTCGCGAGGTCGACGGCCGCGCCGTCGCGTGCCACTTCGCGTGAGGCGTACGCGCGTACGTGCTAGGCTGACCGCCCGCGGGAGCGAGGGGTGGATTCCATGTCCCTGGTGTCGTTCCACGATGTCGAGAAGACCTACCGGTCGCTGCAGGGCGTCGACTACACGGCGGTGGAGCGCTTCAGCGTCGAGATCGAAGCCGGGGAGTTCTTCTGCCTGCTCGGCCCCAGCGGGTGCGGCAAGACGACCGTGCTCAAGATGCTGGCGGGCTTCGAGGCCCCGACGGCGGGGCAGATCCTGATGGAGGGTCGTGCGGTGACGGGCGCCAGCCGCGACCGGGGTGTGGTCTTTCAGGGCGACGACTCGCTCTACGGCTGGCTCACCGCCGTCGAGAACGTCGAATTCGGGCTGCGCATGCAGCGCGTACGCCCGGGTCCGCGGCGCGAGCGCGCCATGCGCTACCTGGAGCTCGTCGGCCTCAAAGGCCAGGAGCAGAAGTATCCGGCCGAGCTGTCCGGAGGGATGAAGCAGCGCATCCAGATCGCGCGGGCACTGGTGAACGAGCCGAAGATGCTGCTCATGGACGAGCCCTTCGCCGCGCTGGACGCGCAGACACGCTCGCTGATGCAGCTCGAGCTGGCCAGCATCTGGCAGGCCACGCGCACGACCGTCCTGTTCATCACCCACGACATCGACGAGGCGGTCACGCTCGGCAAGCGCATCGGCGTGATGCGCGCCGGGCCCCGATCGCAGGTGAAGGGCGTGATCGAGGTGGCGCTGGATGGCGCGCGCAGCCGGACGGACGACGTGTTCCTGCGCTACTACAAGCAAGTCTATGAGATGATCCGCGACGAAGTCGCCAAATCCATCGCCCGATCGGACTAGTCCATGCGCCCGTCCCGACTGCGACGCCTGTGGAGCGTGTACGGAGGCTACGCGCTCGGCTTCGTCAGCCTGTTCCTGATCTGGCAACTGGCCTCGCTCTACGTCGTCAGCTCCGTCCTCTTCCCGCCGCCGACGGTCGTGTTCCGCAAAGGCCTGCTGCTGGTGCGCAACGGGATCTTGTTAGAGCACCTGTCGGCGAGCATCCAGCGCATCCTGGCCGGGTTCATCGCCGGCTCGCTGCTGGGCATTCCCATCGGGTTGGCCATGGGTTCCTTCCGGCCCGTGCGAAAGCTGCTGGAACCGTACACGGAATTTCTTCGCTTCATACCGTCGGTGGCGATGATCACGGTGGCGGTGATCTGGTTCGGCATCGGCGAAGCCTCCAAGATCTTCCTGATCATCTACACCACGATCTTCATCGTCATCCTGAACACGGCGGCGGGCGTCTCGGCCATCGCGCCCAACAAGATCCGGGCCGCCCAGGCGTTGGGCGCGACGCGAGCGCAGATCTTCTGTCACGTCGCGATGCCGGCGACCGTGCCCTACATCCTCACCGGGATGCGTCTGGCGATGGCCAACTCGTTCACCACGATCGTGGCCGCGGAGCTGATCGCCGCCAACGAGGGGCTGGGCAAGATGCTGTGGGACGGCCGGTTGTTCATGCTCGTGGACGAGATCTTCGTGTCCCTGGTCACCCTGGGGCTGCTCGGTTTCGCGGTCGACCGGATGTTCCGCTGGAGCATCTATACGTTCGCGGGCAAATATTCGCCGGCGACCTAGTGGGTCGTCAGGGAGGACAACGATCATGCTGACACGCCGTGCACGATGCCTGCTCGTGCTGGGCCTGCTTCTGTGGAGCAGCACCGCCTGGGCGCAGACCAAGATGACCATCGCCACCGGGGTGGATCCCGTGTTCTCCGCCTACTACGTGGCCCAGCAGGAGGGCCTGTTCAAGAAGCACGGGCTCGACGTGCGCATCAACACGGGGCCATCCGGCTCGGCCATGGTGTCCTTCCTCGTCAACGGCCAGATCGAGTCGGCCTTCGGCTCCGAGATCGCCGGAGTCGCCAACCACAACCTCGACCCCAACGTGGTGGTGGTCGCCCAGGCCACGCGCCTGGTGCGCTGGATCGCCGTGGTGGGCCGCAACATCGACAACCTGGACCAGCTCAAGGGCAAGAAGGTGGGCGTGGCCCGCGGCTCCGGTGGCGAGGTGTTCTGGCTGGCCATGCTGGACAAGCTCAAGCTCAACCCGGCGGACTACACGGTGGTCAACGTGGAGGCGCCGGAGATGGTGGCCGCCCTGGAGCGCGGCAACATCGATGCCTACGCCGTGTGGGAACCGTGGGTGACCCGCGGCCTGGCGGCCGTCAAGAACACGAAGGTGCTGAAGGACCAGGAGGGCATCCTCGAGCAGGGCGTCTACATCTACATGAACCTCGGGTGGATCCGGAAGAACCCGGCGCCGGCCGAATCGTTCATGCGCGCGCTGGTGGAAGCCACGGACGTCATCAACAAGGACCGCAAGCGCGCGGCCAAGGACGTGTCCGATTTCCTCAAGAACCTGGACCCCCCGCTGGTGGAGCAGCTCATGACCAAGCTGCGCTTCGAGGTGGTGCTGGACGACTTCACGCTCAGTCTCTTCCGGCTGGCCGAGGCGCAGCTCAAGCAGCAGGGCAAGCTGACCAAACCGCTCGACTACCGAGAATTCATCTACCCGGATGTGCTGCGCAAGGTGCAGCCCACGAAGGTCAACTACAAACCCTAGCCCGGTTCGCGGTCATGAAAACCCTTGCCTCGACTGCCAGCCTAGTGTAAATCGTTCAGGCCGTTCGAAATGGCAATCGTGTTGAGCAGGAGGGTCATATGCGCGCTCGATGTGGATACCTCTCAGTGATTCTCATCACGACGGCCTTGGTCGTCATGAGCCAACCCGCACGGGCAAGCCAGACTGCCTACGAGGGCTTCAGCCAGTCGTTTCCCGTCTATGCAAGTGGCGGCACTGGTTTCAGCGGCGCGTGGAGGCAGGGCGGCTTCAACGCTTTTGCCTCGGGATATACCGCCGACGACAGCTCATTGTGTCACGCCAGACTCCACGCGAGTGGCGGCAGTGTCTCTGGAGGGGCATTTTCGGCTATCAACGGTGCCATACGGAACCACGGAACCTGGCGCAGCCGCTTGGAGCGGACAATACGACTATTTACGTGAGCTTTCTCATACAACCGCGAGGAATGCTGAACGAGGGGGTCTTTGGCGGGTTCTTCGGGCTCACGCTGAACGGCAGCCTCGGTCAGGATCTCTTCATAGGCAAGCCCGGCGGCGGAGCATTAGAGCAATATGTCCTCGAGACTCGCGGCGGTTTTGGACAGATCCCGTCAGGCGTCTCCGGCGTTGTGGGAGAAACCACGTTCCTGGTGTTGAAGGCTCAATTTCGGTCGGGCGCTGACAGCTTCACGCTGTATGTGGACCCGGTTCCCGGCCGTGGCGAACCGGCCCGCGGTGTTGTAAAAACGGACTTGGATCTGGGAGTCGTATCCGCGCTCGGAATCTATTCGACAGGTGCCTTTGCCATCGACGAAATCCGAGTGGGGACGACGTACGCCGACGTGACGCCCAAAGCCGACAACACCTCGCGCACTGAGGACGATGGGCGTCGCGAAGAATCGTGTCGCGGCAGCGAACGCGACAACGACCGCAGGTGAACGTGGCGACCTCGCCCACCCCGAAGGAGGACCGCGGTGCAGATCGGCGTCGATATCGGCGGCACCTTCACCGACATCGTGGCGCTCGACCGGATGGGCCGGCTCGCGCTCACGAAGGTGCCGAGCACGCCTAAAGATCTGCTCGAGGGCATCGGCGCCGCCGTCACCAAAGCCCTGGCGCTCACGGATGGCCGGCCCGGCGACGTCGAGCGCTTCATCCACGGCACGACCATCGCGACGAACGCCATCCTCGAGCAGAAGGGCGCGGTCACCGCCGTCCTCACCACCGAGGGCTTCGAGGACGTGCTCGAGCTGGGGCGCATGAAGCGCTCGCGCATGTACGACCTCGAGATGGATCCCGAGGTGCCGACCTTCCTCGCCCCGCGGCGGCGCCGCGTCGGCATCCGCGAACGGCTCGACGCCAGGGGCCGGGTGCTCGTCCCGCTGACCGAGGCCGACGTGCGCACGGCCGTGCCGGCCCTGCGCGCGCAGGGGGTGCAGGCCATCGCGGTGTGCTACCTCTTCTCGTTCGTCAATCCTGCGCACGAGCGGCGCACCCGCGAGATCATCACCGAGCTGGCGCCCGAGATCAGCGTCTCGCTCTCGTCCGACGTCGACCCGACCTTCCGCGAGTACGAGCGCCTCTGCGTGACCGCGTTCGACGCCTACCTCGGCCCCGTCGTGAAGCGCTACCTCGCGGGGCTCGCCGACACGCTGCGCGGGCTCGGCGTGCCCGGCGTGCCGCTCATCATGCGCTCGCGCGGGGGCATCGTCTCGGCGGCGCTCGCGGCGCAGCAGCCGGTCACGCTGTTTCTGTCGGGGCCGGCGGGCGGCGTGATCGGCGCGGCCTTCGCGGCCGAGCGCTCGGGCGTGCGCGACTTCGTCTCCCTCGACATGGGCGGCACGAGCAACGACGTGGCGATGGTGCGCGAGGGCAAGGCGCTGCTCGCCGGCGAGGGCTCGATCGGGCCCTACCCGGTGCGCACGCCGATGGTGGACGTCAACACCATCGGCGCCGGCGGCGGCAGCATCGCGTGGATCGACGCCGGCGGCGGGCTCCGCGTGGGGCCGCGCAGCGCCGGCGCCGAGCCCGGCCCGGCGTGCTACGGCCGCGGCGGCGACGAGGCCACCGTGACGGACGCGAGCGTGGTGCTCGGCTATCTCAACCCGGCGCGCTTCGCCGGCGGCGCGATGACGCTCGACGTGAGCGCGGCCGAGCGCGCCGTCGCCGCCATCGGCCGGCGCCTCGGCGTCGACCCCGTCGCCGCCGCCGCCGGCATCCATCGCGTCGTCAATTCGCGGATGGCCGACCAGATCCGTCTGGTCACGATCAAGCGCGGCTACGACCCGCGGCAGTTCTCGCTGGTGGTGCTGGGCGGCGCGGGACCCGTGCACGGCGCCGCCCTCGCCGAGGAGATGGGGATGGCGGAGGTGCTGGTGCCCGAGGCGCCCGGTGTCCTGGCGGCGTTCGGCCTCCTGGCCGCCGCCATCGAGCACCATCACGCGCGGACGCTGCAGGCGCGGACGGACGTCGCCGACCTCTCCGGCGTCAACCGATGCCTCGGCGAGCTCGACGCCGCCGGGCGCGCGCGCATGCGCGAGGAAGGCGTGCCCGCGCACGACGTGCGCGTCGCGTACGCCGCCGACATGCGCTACGTCGGCCAGGCGTACGAGCTGGAGGTGCCGCTCGCCGTGCCCGTCACGCCGGAGCGCGTGCCGGGGCTCGTGTCGGCGTTTCACGCCGTGCACGAGCGCGTGTACGGCTACGCGCGCGCGCAGCAGCCGGTGGAGTTCGTGAACTTCCGCGCCGTGCACACGTATCCGCTGCCGCGGCCGGTGGTGACACCGGCGGCCCGATCGAACGGAACGCTGGCGGACGCGCGCCTGGCCGAGCGGCGCGCGTACTTCGGCGGCTTCGTGCCCACGGCGATCTACGAGCGGGCGCGCCTGCCGCTGGGCGCGCGCCTGGCCGGACCGGCCATCGTCGAGCAGAGCGACACGACCACGGTGATCCCGCCCGGCGTGAGCGCGCTGGTGGACGATGCCGGCAACCTCCGCCTGCGGAAATCCTGATGGCCATCGACCCGATCCTCCTCGAGGTGCTGCGCAACCGGCTCGACGCCATCGCCGACGAGATGGAGCTGACGCTGCTCAAGAGCGCGGCGTCGCCGATCGTGAAGGAGGGCCTCGACGCCTCCGCGGCCCTGTTCAACACCCACGGCGAGACCATCGCTCAGGCGGCCGCCATCCCCATTCACCTCGGTGCCCTGCAGTTCGCCGCGCAGCGGCTCGTGCGCGCGTTCCCGCCGTCACGGATGCGTGACGGCGATGCGTTCCTGCTGAACGACCCGTACGATGGCGGCACCCACCTGCCCGACATCACGCTGGCGGTGCCGGTCTTCGCCGACGGCCGCGCGGTGGCGCTGGCGTGCACGATGTGCCACCACCAGGACGTCGGCGGCCGGACGCCGGGGAGCGTGCCGACGGACGCCACCGAGCTCTACCAGGAGGGCGTGATCATCCCGCCCACGCAGCTCTTCCGCGCGGGCGTGCTGGACGAGAACCTCTTCCGCCTCCTCACGCGCAACGTGCGGCTCCCCGACGTGTTCACCGGCGACCTGATGGCGCAGGTGGCGGCGGGCCGGCTCGGCGGCGTGCGTCTTCAAGAGTTGTTCGCCGCGCACGGCACGTCGACGGTGATCGCCTACATCGACGAGCTGCTCGCGCGGGCCGAGCGCCTCACCCGCGCGCAGATCGCGGACATCCCCGACGGCGACTACGCCTTCGAGGACTGGCTGGACGACGACGGCGTGAACATCGGGCAGCCCGTCAAGATCGCGGTGACGCTGCGCGTGCGCGGCTCCGCGATGACGTTCGACTTCACGGGCAGCGACGGCCAGGTGAGCGGCCCATTCAACTCCGTGCCGGCGTCGACGATGTCGGCGGTCTACTACGCGGTGCGCGCGATCTCGGACGCGTCGATCCCGAACAACGGCGGCTGCTTCCGCGCCGTGGACGCGATCCTGCCCGAGGGCACCATCGTGAATCCGCGACCGCCGGCGCCGGTGAGCTGCCGGACGGCGACGATCAAGCGGATCGCCGACACGATTCTCGGCGCGCTGGTGCGCGCGCTGCCCGGCAAGATGCCGGCGGCGAGCTCCGGCACGCTGCTGGTGATGGCGTTCGGCGGCCGCGACCCCGCGACCGGGCAGCCGTTCGTGGCCAGTGAGCTGGCGGCCGGCGGGATGGGGGCGCGGCCCGACAAGGACGGCATCGACGTCATCGAGACCGACGTCTCGAACTGCATGAACATCCCGGTCGAGTCCGTGGAAATGAATTTCCCGCTGCGCATCCCGCGCGCGCGGCTGTGGCTCGACTCGGGTGGGGCGGGACGCTTCCGCGGCGGCCTCGGCCTCGAAAAGGTCTTCGAGGCGACGACGACGGACGTGATGGTGTCACACCGCGGCGAGCGCTTCGGGTCCTCGCCCTGGGGTCTCGAGGGCGGCGCGCCCGGCGCCCGCGCCCACGCGCACATCGTGAGAGCGGACGGCACGCGCGAGGCGCTGCCGTCCAAGAAGATGATCGTGCTGCACCCGGGCGACCAGCTCTGGGAGTACATCGCCGGTGGCGCCGGCTATGGAGATCCGCTGGATCGCGACCCCGCGGCGGTCTTCGCCGACGTGCTGGACGGCAAGATCTCGGCGGCAGTGGCGATCACGGCCTACGGCGTCGTGCTGACGCCGGACGGCACCTCGGTGGATGAGGTAAAAACGAAGGACAGCCGGGACGCGCGGCGCGGGACGCCGGGGCGATCGTAGGTCTCGCCGGTAGGAGCCTGTTGGCCGGCCACGGCGGACGTTCCCGCGGGAACGTCGTGGGCGTTTCCGCGGGAACGTCCTACGTGTGCCGCGCGTCGGGAGTTACTTGGTCGTGCTCGGGTTAGCGCTGTCCTGACGATGGGCCGAGCGGCCTGACATCAGCGTGCCGTCCTCGTTGACGCGGACCTGATGCCGCCACAGCAACAATCCTGAACGTGTTGCGAACATCCCTCGGACGGGGCTTGATTGCTTCACGGCTGATTACCTCCACCAAACCAGACGCGCGTCGACAGGCCGCTATTCTTGATCCGGGGAGACCTTTTCACGTTCGAGTTGGCCCCGTGTGTACCATCTGGAGACCGACCCCTCAGTCGTCCGTAGGCATCGACGTACGTCGCGCAATGCTGTGAGGAGGTGCCTCATGCGACGCATGCTGACCGTCACCGGAATGATCGCCGTGGCCGCGGTGGGCCTCACCGCCGCGTGGGCGAGCACGTTCATCGCCAGACCGTTGACGCGAGTGTCCAGCGCGAGCCCGTTTGCGGACTGCACCGCAGACAACGTCGCCGGACAGCCTGGCCTGCTCTTCCTCAACAGCGAGGTCGAGCCGCTGGTCGATGTGAACCCGACCGATCCCCGGAACATCGTCGGCGGCTATCAACAAGATCGGTGGTCGGGCGGCGGATCCCGAGGCCTGGTGGCCGGGGTCAGCCTTGACGGCGGCACGACGTGGACCAACGTCGTGATCCCGAAGATCACCCTCTGCTCGGGCGGGACGGTCGACAACGGCGGCGACTTTAAGCGCGCGACCGACCCGTGGCTTTCCTTCGCGCCCAATGGCGATCTCTATTTCATGAGCCTTTCCCTCGACATCGAGGCGCCGCCGGGTGCGCCGGGGGGCAACGGCAAGAACGCCATGTTCGTGAGCAAGTCCACCGACCGCGGCCTGACCTGGGGCGATCCCATCAAGCTCATCGAGGACACGAATCCCCGGTTCCTCAACGACAAGAATTCGATCACCGCCGATCCCGGCGATCCTCATTTCGTCTATGCCGTCTGGGATCGGCTGCAGCTGCCGGTGGGCTCCGTGGTCAATCCCGAGAACGTGATCGGCTTCGGTTTCAAGGGCCCGGCCATGCTCTCGCGGACGACAAACGGCGGCGCGAGCTGGGAGCCCGCTCGCATCATCTTCGACCCGGGCGCCAACCAGCAGACCATCGGCAACCCGATCGTCATGCTTCCGGATGGGACGCTCGTAAACTTCTTCACCCTCATCCGTAACCAGCCGCCACGGTTCGAGTTCACGCTCGCCCTCATTCGCTCGACCGACAGGGGCGCGACGTGGACTCACGGGCAGCCGATCCGAGCGGCCAGGATCTTCTCGAAGGCCGCCTTCGACCCGCAGGCGATCGGCGTCAGGGATCCGGACACGGGCGCGCCGATCCGCACCGGCGACATCATTCCCGAAGTCGCGGTGGACCGGAGCCCGAAGAGCCGCGGCTATGGCAACCTCTACGCGGTCTGGCAGGACTCGCGGTTCAGCAACAACGGAGATTTCTCCACGCTGGACTTGCTCATCGACGAGGTCGCGTTCTCCCGGTCCACGGACGGCGGGTTGACGTGGTCGACGCCGATCAAGATCAACCTCACTCCGACCAACATTCCGCTGAAAAACCGCCAGGCCTTCACACCGGCCGTCCGCGTGGCGGCCGATGGCACCATCGGCGTGACCTACTATGACTTTCGCAACAACACCACCGATCCGACGACGCTCCCGACCGACCGCTTCCTGGTTCATTCCCACGACCAGGGCCTGACATGGAAGAGCGAGACGCGCGTCACGCCCACATCGTTCGACATGCGCAAAGCGCCGGTCGCGCGGGGCTTCTTCGTCGGCGACTACGAGGGCCTGGCGGCGGTCGGAAACTCCTTCCGGCCGTTCTTCGTCCAGGCCGGCGCCGCCTGCACGCGCATCGATGCCAGCAACGTCTTCGATTGCGATAGCAACGTCTTCTCGATCACCGTCGGTCCCTGACGCGCGAATGGGGGGAGGGGCGCGCCACCGATGGTGCGGTGGCGGAAGATGACCTCAGTACGTCATCGCGCATCGGTCCGTGCCGCGGCAGCGGCCAGGTAAGCGCGCCACCCGCCATGCGCGCCGAGACCGACGTCTCGCGTTCACACCAGCCCTGCTCGAATCGCCTCGGCGACGATTTCGGTGCGCGAGCGAACGCCGAAGCTCGCCCCGATCTTTTCGAGACGGTCCTTGACGGTATGGGGACTGAGGTGGACTCGAGCGGCAATCGCCTTGTTCGTGAGCCCCTCGGCGACATACCGCACGATGGCGAGGTCGCGTTCGGAGAGCACCGCGGCGCGAGGGCTCACGGCCTTGCCGTTGGCCGTCGTCGCATTGGCAATCACCCTCGACGCGACCTTTGGATCGAGCACGGAATGCCCGGCGTAGACCGTGCGAACGGTGCGCTTGATCTCGGCGAGCTCGACGTCCTTGATGAGGTAGCCTCTCGCGCCCGCGGCCAAGGCCCCCAGGAGGATGCCATCTTGAAGATATGCGGTGAGTACGACGACGGCCGTCGCCGGCGAGACGGCGAGCACGCGCCGGCAGACGTCGGCCCCGTCGACATCACCCAGCTTGGCGTCCAACAACACGACGTCAGGCCGCTCGCCCTCGGCCATGCGAACGGCGTCCAGGCCCGTCCCCGCCTCTCCGACGATCTCCATGTCCGGTTCACGCTCCAGGACCTGTCGCAACCCGTGTCGAACGACTTCGTGATCGTCCACGACGAGGATGCGGATACGACCTTTCGCCGGCGGCCGCCGTCGGCCGCGATTCTGTGCGGCGGCGATGTGCGTCGCACCCTGCGCAGCGTCCCGTCGTTCAAGCATCGGACTCGGAGCCAACGACGCGCGCCTGGACGGTGATCAGGTCGATCCCCATGAGACAGACACGTACCCAGGCATCGATCACGATCCCCTTGTCGAGCACGCGATCGAGCACCTCGGCGGTGTTGCTGTCACCCGACATGCGCTCGATGCCCATTCACCATCCCTTTTCCCTGCGCGATGGCGCAACACGTCCAGTACGTACTAGTAAGTAGAATTTGCGTGCCCTGCAATAGGAAAACGTTTCCGTTCTGGCGATCGGACACGCGTTGTAAGACTTGCCCTGGTCGGGGCTCCATCTGGAGGTCCCAGATTCCCGTCTTGGGGGTGGACGACCCGGGCACGCGCGTGCTGTTGTAGCGGGCGCCGAGAGCTTCTGAAACGCGCGTCAACCTACGACGGCACACGCCCGCTACGACAGCACACTCGTGGTCGCCATTTCGACAGGAGGTTCGTGCTCATGATTCAGCGCCTGGAGAGGACCGACGTCGTCGAGATCCTCGAACGGATCTTCGACAAGGGCATCGTCGTCGACGCGTGGGCCCGTATCTCGCTGGCCGGGATCCACCTGGCGACGATCGATGCCCGCATCGTCATGGCGTCGCTCGAGACGCACCTCGCGTACGCCACCGGGCTGAACGACGTCGTCGCGCCCTCCCGGTCGGCCCTCGATGGCAGCCAATCCCTGAGCGCCCGGGAGCGCGCCTCGCTGCGAATCGTGCACAAGGCCTTTGACGCGTGGAATTTTCGGGATGTCGACGGTTACACCGCGTTGCTGGACAGCGGCTACATCGGCGAGACCCATCGAAATCCAACGCCGCTTCGTGGGCCCGAGGACGCCCGACGAGCCATGAAGGCCTACTTCGACGCCTTCCCGGGCCTTCACTTCACGATCGAAGGTGCCCTCGCTGCCGGCGACGATGTTCTCGTGAGCTGGCTGACGACGCCTCCCCAGCAGCGAGCCGACCACGGCGCCCATCTCGCCGCGCCACCGTCGCAGGTTCCCGGCTGTACGGTCACCCGACTCCGGGGCCGCAGGATCGTCCATACTTGGAGCTACTGGGATACGCCGCATTGGGCAGCCGACGGCAACCGCTAGGGACTAGGGCGGGACTTCTCGACGGCCGTCTCCGGGGGCTGCTTGAGCTCGGAGAGCACCCCGGCGTAGCCGAGATACGTGGAGAACGAGGCGACGATCACGTGCGCCTCGACCGTCACGAGCTCGATGCCGACCAGCGACACGCGTACCCACGCGTCGACCACGATTCCCTTGTCGAGCACGCGGTCCAACACGTCCAGCAGGCTCGCGGTGTTGGCGCTTCGCTCGACGCGCATGGGTAAACCTTTTCAGCCCCGTCTTGACGTTCGGGGGCTGACATTTGTCAGCAAACGAAGTGCCGGGCACCACCGTGCTGGGGAGGATACCCACCGGGTGCGCCGTCGCTGTCACTGCGGTGACGACGTGACGTCAGGTCGTCAGTGCATCACAGACCTGGCCTCGCCGGCCGCGACGACGGTGCCTCACTTCGAGGCAAGAACGATCGGTCCCGTCGGCGTCGGCACCCCGCCCTCGGGCTCGACGGTGACGGCGAAGACCCGGGCCGGGGCGCCTGCCGACGCCGGCGCGATGCGGTGGGTGGCCCGGCCGGCCGCGTCGACCCCGAACAGACCGGCCGGGCGCGGGATCCCGCCGCCGATCGTCCACAGCGCGTAGGTCTTGCCGGCGGGCGTGGGCGGCAGCCCGGCCACGAACAGATGGCCGCCGCCGGCGTCGTTCCAGATCATCCGCCCGCTGGCGGCCGCCGCCGGGCCCTGGCCCCGGAGGTCCACGACCCGCGTGGCGGGATCACGCAGCAGCTCGACGGCGCCGCGGTAGAGCGCCACCTGCTCCCGCAGCGACGCCTCGTTGCGCGCGAGGCGCTCCTTGACGGCCGCCGTCTCGCGCGCCATCTGACCGAGCCGCGCCTCGTAGCGCACGGCGACCCAGGTGCCGGTGAATCCGGCCGCCGCCGCGGCCACGACCGCCGTGGCCGCCGCCCACGTGAGCCAGGAGCGACGGTCGGCGCCACGGGCGCGTCCCACGCGGCGCACGAGCGCCTCGCGCGCCTCCGCGGGCGGCGCCTGCGGCGGTGTCGACAGCATCGCGCGCGCGAGCGCGTCCTGGGCTTCGCGGAGAGCAGCCTGACAGACCGCGCAGGTCGGCAGGTGCGCCTCGAACTGTGCGAGGTCGTCGCCGTCCAGCGCGCCGACCGCGTAGACGGCGGCCAGGGTCTCGAAGGGCTCGTGGCTCACGGGGGGGTCACCACCTCGCGCAGCCGCGCGAGCGCCAGGCGGATGCGCGTCTTGACGGTGCCGAGCGGCTGCTCGAGCCGCTCCGCGATCTCGGTCTGCGTGAGGCCGGAATAATACGCGAGCTCGACGACTTCGCGCTGCGCCCCCGAGAGCTGCGCGAGCGCGCCGGCCTCGTCGACGGGCGCGACGAACGTCTCGCCGCGCCGTCGCACGGCGCGCACGCGGTCGATGGCGCGCGTTCGCGCGCGCGTGATGATCCAGGCCTCCGGCGTGCCGCGCGACGGATCGTAGGCGGCGGCGCCGCGCCAGGTCTCCCAGAAGGTATCTTGAAGGATGTCGGCGGCGTCGGCGCGGTCGCGCACGATGCGGAGGACAAATGGAAGCACCCGCGGCGCAGAGGTGTCGTAGAACGGCGCGAACGCGTCGCGATTGCCTGCCGCCATGGCCCTGATGAGATCTCTCCCCGGCGTCGGCATGCCCGCCCCTCACTACCAGAGGCGATCCGGGTTGACAAGGCACGCGCCACCTCCGGACGCCGGCCCCGTCCTCTCTACGAACGGGGCGCCCTCGGCGGTTCACGCGGTGATGCTATTCTTCGGCCGTGAAGTGGGTGTATGACGGTAGCGCCGCATTCGACGAGGCCTTCGATCGCGACGGCGAAGCGCGTGCCCACTATCGAGGCATCGTCGGCGTGCTGGAGTCATTCACGCAGGGCGAGGTCAGCCGGCGCGAGCGGCTGCAGAAGCTCGCGCTCATGGACCAGGGCATCACCTTCACGGTGTACGGCGAAAAGGAAGGGCTCGAGCGGATCTTCCCGTTCGACTTCGTGCCACGCATCGTCACCGCGCGCGAGTGGGAGCGCCTGGAGACGGGCCTCGTCCAGCGCGTCACCGCACTCAACCTCTTCATCGCCGACGTGTACGGCGAGCAGAAGTGTCTTCGCGATCACGTGCTGCCGCCGGCGCTGCTGCTCTCGCGCAGGGAGTACAAGCGCGAGCTGCTCGACGTGCGGCCGCCGGGCGGCGTCTACACGCACGTCGTTGGCACGGACCTGATCCGCGACGACCGCGGCGAGTTCCTGGTGCTGGAAGACAACTGCCGCTGCCCGAGCGGCGTCTCCTACGTGCTCGAGAACCGCAACCTCATGACGCGCGTGTTCCCCGAGCTGTTCGGGGCCTACCCCGTGCGCCCCATCAAGGACTATCCGAACCTCCTGCTCGACGCGCTGCTGCACGCCGCCCCACGCACCGCCGAGAGCCCGGTGGCGGTCGTGCTCTCGCCCGGCATCCACAACTCGGCGTTCTTCGAGCACTCCTTCCTCGCGCGCGAGATGGGGACGACCCTCGTCGAGGGGAGCGACCTCGTCGTCGAGGACAACCACGTGTTCATGCGCACGACGCGCGGGCGGCAGCGCGTGGACGTCGTCTACCGCCGGATCGACGAGGACTTCCTCGACCCGCTCGTGTTCCGGCGCGACAGCCTGCTCGGCGTGCCGGGCCTGCTCAACGCGTACCGGCAGGGCAACGTGGCGATCGCCAACGCGCCGGGCGCCGGCGTGGCGGACGACAAGTCCGTCTACGCGTTCATGCCCGAGCTCATCAAGTACTACCTCGGCGAGGACGCGCGGCTCGGGCAGGTGCCGACGTACCTCGGATTTCGGCGTGAGGACTTCGCCTTCATGCGCGAGCACGCGGCGGAGCTGGTCATCAAGACCACCGGCGACTCCGGCGGCTACAACATGCTCATGGGCCCGTTCGCGACGAAGGCGGACATCGACGCCTACGTCGCGCGCATGCGCCGCGAGCCGACGAATTACATCGCCCAGCCGCTCGTCGACCTCTCCACGCACCCGACCTACGTCGACGGGCGCTTCGAGCCGCGCCGCATCGACCTGCGGCCCTTCATCCTCTACGGCGACACCGTGCGCGTCCTGCCCGGCGGACTGACGCGGGTGGCGCTGCGCAAGGGCTCCTACGTCGTGAATTCCTCGCAGGGCGGCGGCAGCAAGGATAGCTGGGTGCTCGCCCCGCGGCGCGGCGGCTGATGCTCTCCCGCGTCGCCGACGCCGTCTACTGGATGGGTCGCTACCTCGAGCGCGCGGAGAACATCACACGCCTGCTGCTGGTGACCGACGACTTCGCCACCGAGACGCAGGGCTTCGCCGAGGACCTCGCGCACGCCGCCTGGAAAGACGTGCTGGCCATCCTGCCCTTCGCCGAGCTGACGGCCCCGGTGTCGGCGTTCGCCCCGCCCTCCCTGCCCTATCTGCAGGCCTTCTTCGTGGACGGCCGCAACCCGTACTCCGTCCACTACTCGCTGCGCAAGGCGCGCGAGAACGCCCGCGCGGTGCGCGAGGCGCTCACCGTCGAGGTGTTCACGTCGATCAACGAGACGTTCCGCGGCGTGGAGGCGTACGGCGAGCGGCGCCCCGACGCGACCGGCCTGCGCGACGCGCTCGCCTCGACCCACAAGGGGCTGTTCGGCATCGTGGGCGCCATCGAGAACACGCTCAACCGCGACGAGGCGTGGCACTTCTTCAAGCTCGGCGAGGCGCTGGAGCGGATCTACCGCACCGCGCTGATCATGCGCGCCAAGCTGCCGGCGCTCACGGGCGGCGCGCGCACCGACGAGCCACTCTACTACACGCAGTGGCGGAGCCTCCTGCGCAGCGTGTCCTCGCTCGAGAACTATCGCCGGGCGCGCGGCGCGGGCATGGAGGCCGACCTCGTCGTCGCCTTCCTCCTGTTCGACGCGCACTCGCCGCGCTCACTGCGCGCGACGAGCGCCGCCATGAAGGATTGCCTCGACCGTATCGGCGGCAACGGCGAGCCCTCGCCGGCGGCGCGGCTGGCCGGCAAGCTGCACGCGGATCTTGCCTACGACGACGAGCGCGCGGTGCGCCGCGCGTCGCTCGCCTTCCTCGACCGGGTGGTGGACGCGGTCACGGGCATGCACGAGGCCCTCACCGCGCAGTACTTCGTGTCCTGACCATGCGGCTGGAGGTCGAGCACACGCTCGCGTTCACGTATGACGGCTACATCAGCGAATCGTTCCTCGAGCTGCGCGTGCAGCCGAAGACGACGCCGGCGCAGACGGTGCTCTCGTTCGGCCTCGCCGTCGGCCCGCGCGCGCGCGTCTACCGCTACGTGGACTGGAACGACAACGTCACCCACCACTTCACGATCACGAAGTTCCACGACCGCATCGAGGTGACGGCGACCTCGCTGGTCGAGACGCGGCCGGCGCCGGTCGTGCTCGCGGAGCTCGGCCCCGCCGCGCGGCCCGACGAGCTGCCCTACCCGCTGCTCGACTTCCTCGCCTTCGACGGGCCCGTGCGGCTCACCCCCGCGCTGCGCGCCGCCCACGGGGCCCTCGGCCTGCCGCGCGGCGCGCCGCTCGGCGAGCTGGTCGCGGCGATGAGCGGCGCGATGCGCGAGCGCTACGAATACCAGAAGGACGTCACGCGCTACGACTCGACGACCGAGGATTTCCTCACGCTCGGCCGGGGCGTGTGCCAGGACTTCGCCCACCTGATGCTCGGCTGGCTCCGCCTCAGCAACATTCCGTGCCGCTACGTGAGCGGCTACCTGCACGTGGACCGCAAGAAGCGCGAGCCCTCGCAGAGTCACGCGTGGGTGGAGTTCCACACGCCGTCGGCCGGCTGGGTGGCGTTCGACCCCACGCACGGGCGGCCGGTGGACGAGCGCTATGTCATCGTCGGTCACGGCCGGCACTACGACGACGTGCCGCCCAACAAGGGCATCTACCGCGGCAACGCGGACGAGACCCTGCGCACCGAGGTGCGCACCCAGGAGTCCACCCCCAAGGACATCTCGGCGCTGCACGAGGAGATGGAGCAGATCGACGTGCCGGTCTACCAGGAGATCCCGGAGCGCCGCCGGGACCGGCTCAAGCTGGCCGCCGAGGAGATCGCGGCCCAGCAGCAGCAGGAGGAGCAGGAGCAGTAGGCGAGCCGTTGACACCCGCGCCCGCGCGGTGCTAGAAGAGGTTGCCGCGCGGCGCCCGTCCCGATCGCACTACCCCGGGGGTCAACGAGAGGAGAGCAGGCATGAGGCACGTGAAGTGGGCGGTGGTGATTGGTCTCGTCGCGCTGGCGGTCGGTACCGTCGGCGCCCTCCAGGCCCAGCAGCCGAGTGGCGAGTACAAGATCGGAGTCCTGGAGCCGCTGACCGGCAACCTCGCGGCCGAGGGCAAGCGGCACCTCGAGGGTTACGAGATCGTCCGCGACCTCATCAACGAGCGCGGCGGCGTGATGGGCAAGAAGCTGGTGTTCGCGGTCGGGGACGCGGTCGATCCGACCGTCGCCGCCTCCGAGGCCACCCGGCTGGCCACCCGGGAAGGGGTCAAGATCATCACCGGCACCTTCTCTTCCACACTCTGCGGCGCGGCCAGCGAGGCGGCCTCCCGCCAGAACGTCATCTACTGGGAGACGTCCTGCGTCGATCCGCGGCTCACCAAGCGCGGCCTCAAGAACGTGTTCCGGACCGAGATCGACGGCACCGGGTTCGGCTGGTACAACGTCGAGTTCATCGCCAAGCATCTCGCGCACCGGCTCGGCAAGAAGACGAGCGAGCTGCGCATCGCGTATCTGTCCGAGGATTCCTCGTACGGCCAGAGCGTCAC
>Ga0137418_10001699_pt1 | contig 20324 bp, 19 predicted proteins | sample CZODoug3_1_2_16f_FD_122242 | JGI IMG/M metagenome (GOLD analysis project Ga0137418, IMG submission 122242) | Vadose zone soil fungal communities from Angelo Coast Range Reserve, California, USA - CZODoug3_1_2_16fungal (Hybrid Assembly) | ecosystem: Environmental > Terrestrial > Soil > Vadose...
CAGACTGGTTGAGGTCACAGTCTGTGGAAGTCCCTCCCTCAAAATCTCTCGGTCTAAATCACTATAAGGATGGGGATTAGGGGCGCTCAGGCAAACTCAGTGTGCAGCCTGCGAGCTCTCGGAGTCACAGTGTTTGCGATGTGGTTCAGAAAGACAGGCAACAAAAAGAACCCGCACACGCGCACGAGGCTGACAACTGGCGGTATACTTTAAATAGCGAGGTGATTTGTGAAGCGCCTCCTCTCGCCTCTTCTGGTTCTCTCGTTGTTCCTGCTTTCAACTGGCTGCGGCAATGTATTCGTCCGTGGTGCCATCGAGACGGGTTCCACTTTCCAAGGCTCGGTCACCGTCGTGCAGCTCGGTAATACCCTGAACGGAATGGAAACCGTTCAAGTCACGTTCGTGACCTTGCTGCAAAACGGCACATCCTCCACGATCGGGTTTTGCGGCGATCAAAGCGTTCTATTCCCACTGGACCAAACCGTGCGCGTCAATTTCAATCCTGGACACCCCTGCGCGACGCTCATCGTTGTCGTTATCGTTGTCTGAGCTGCAGATTAGGTCCTAGCCAAGCCCGCTGAGGCACAGGCCGGAGGCGTAAAAATAGTAAGCACGGGGACGATCGTGGGAGCCATCGTGGGGATTGTGGCGGCCGTGGTCGTGGTAACCGTTGTGCATGGTATTGGCGAACACAAGGCGAAAGTGTTAGAATCGCTTTCCAAATGGCGCGCCGTCCGGATCGCGAGAAGGCGGAGATTTTGAGCGAGAAGGACCTCAAAGAACTCCGTTACAACCTCGCGCACCTCAGCGTGACGGCGGTTCGTGATTTTTACGAGCAGGCGTTTCAGGATTGCCGGTTGATTTACAACCGTCTTCCGAGTCCCCGAAAGATGCAAACACTCGTCCAGGCCTGGAAGCAGTTGCGGAAATGGGGTTGAGCCGGTCCTCGATCCGCTCCCAGGACAGTGTTACGCGTGAGTTTCAATCGCTCCATCAACCTCAGAGCAGAGTGAATTGGCCACGCTCGTCCAAACTGTGGAACGCCAGACCGAGTACGGGCGGATATCGGCAAGCTGCCAACGCGCTCCGCCACCACCATCTCGCGCCGTAAACGTAACGGCTTAACCCGGCCCGTCCTTTCCGGGAATCTGTCCGCCTTCCATTTCTTTCGCTGGGCGTCCCTTTCGGTGGACGCCGGTTTGGTACTCTCTCACTTCCGCGACCAAGTCTTTGCCGAACTTTCCAGCTCGCGAGCGATGGTCCCCCCTCGTCTGTGCACCACATTCCTGTAGCATAAACATTTCAGGTGCAGCCCGGCCGAACCGGTTGAGCTGGCTTGCTTCCCTACTCGGGTGATCGACAACTCCAAATATGAACTACGATGCGGTCTTGATTGTTTCCTTCGGTGGGCCGGAATCAGCGGAGGATGTCATTCCCTTCCTGGAGAATGTGTTGCGCGCACGTAACGTGCCGCGGGACCGAATGTTGACCGTCGCGGAACACTACCGCCACTTCGGTGGCAAGAGCCCGATCAACCAGCAAATGCGTGAATTGATGGGCGCACTGGAAGCCGAACTAGCACGGAATGACGCAAGCCTGCCCATTTATTGGGGCAATCGCAACTGGCATCCCATGCTCGCGGATACTCTGCGGCAGATGAAACAGGATGGCATACATAAAGCTCTGGCCTTTGTGACTTCGGCGTACAGTTCATACTCGGGATGCCGCCAGTACCGCGAGGACATTGCACGGGCTCAAAGCGAAGTCGGCAGTGGAGCGCCGCTAGTGGACAAAGTGAGGCCATTTTACAATCACCCCGGATTTATTGAGGCAACGTTGGAAAGAGTTCAGGATGCGTTCAGGGCGGTTCCGGCACCGGTGCGGAACAAGATCCAGGTGGTGTACACAGCGCATAGTATCCCCGTCGCGATGGCTAGCACTTGCGATTACGTCCAACAGTTGCAAGAAGTCCGGAAGCTGGTTTCTGAGAGATTAGGGCAGACCGATGATGCTCTCGTCTATCAGTCCCGCAGCGGACCTGCTGGCCAACCTTGGCTGGAGCCCGACGTTCTTGATTACTTGCGCGCAGTGAAGGAACGCAGTCTGGCATCGGCGGTGGTACTGGCGCCGATTGGTTTCATTTCCGATCATATGGAAGTGCTTTATGACCTGGACGTAGAAGCGCGACAGCTCTGCGATTCATTGCCCTTGCCGATGGTGCGGGCGAAAACTGTGGGAGTTCATCCCAAGTTCGTTGGCATGATTGGTGAGCTGATCGTTGAGCGCATGAACCCCGGTTCCGAGCGGCGCGCTTGGGGGACGCTCGGAGCAAGGCCGGATGCTTGTCCCGAAGACTGCTGTGCTCGACCCCGAGGCTCCGTGCCCTCTCCCACGTCGCACCAGGTTGGATCTAAGTCTGTCGGCTGAACGCGCTTGGAGCCTCGTAGCCCGTGGCTTTGGGACGGCCCTCAACCCGGCGCATGGTGCCCAAGATCGTCTCAATGACTGGATCGTCTCCGACGGCGGTGTTGAGCATGAGGTGATACAGCGAACGCGTGGGCCAGTCGGCGTTAAAGTAGTGCTTCACGTAAGCAATGCGCTCGCGGTCGACTATGTCGACGAGATCTCGAGCCTCGGTTTCACCGGATCCGTCTTCCTGCAAGCGGCGAATTTTCTCCGCACGCGGCGCGTAGAGAAAGACGTGGAATGCGTCCGAGCGTTCGCGCAGGAAGTAGGGAGCGCCGCGACCGACTACGACTGCGTTGCCCTCGTCCGCAATTCTACCGGTGATGTCCTGCATCATGGAAACCATGCGATCGGTATCGAAAGCCTGATCGCCCAGGGGCGAGGTGCGCTCATAACTGGCGCGCCAGAAAACTTTGGCCATGCGGTAGAAACGACTGTCCATGCGTTCGTCACAGCGCTGAACGGCTGAGGGATGGACATTCGCGATGCGGGCAATCTCTTCGGTGAGCAGGTGGTCCCAGAGTTTCCACCCCAGGTGGCCGGCCAGCTGCGCGGCGATCTTCCCGCCGCCACAGCCGTATTCGCGTTCAATGGTAATGAGCCGGAACATGGCCGGGTTCTAGTGTACTGCGATACCGCCACCGGGCCTGGACTTTTTCATCAGGAAGACCATCGGGATCATGGTCATGATGGCCACTCCCAGGAACCAGAAGCAATCGATGTAGGCCAGCATGGTGGCTTGACGCTGAACCGTCGACTGAACCAAAGCGTAAGCCTGCTGGGTGGCGTGAGCTACGCTCGCACCGTGGGCCTGCATGGCCCGTGTGGCACCCTGCAACGTTGATCGGAAAGCCGGGTTCGAAGCCGAAATATGGCTCACCAGATCGGTGGTATGGGCCTGTGTGCGACGATCGAGCAAGGTGGTGACCACAGAAATCCCCACACTGCCGCCAATGTTCCGTGCCAGATTCATCAAGCCCGAAGCGGCATTGTTCTTCTCCCGCGGGAGAAAGGCATATGCCGCCGTATTGATGGGAACAAACAGGAAGGCCATTCCGACGGCTTGAATTACCCGCGCGAGGGCGGCGGTGCGGAAGTCGACCTGCAGATCGAAGTTGGTCATGTGGAATAAAGAGAACGAGAGAATCACCAAGCCGAACAGGAGCAGCCAGCGCGGACTATAGCGTGAGAGCAAGAATCCCACCAGCGGAAGCAGGAGCATGATGGTGAATCCGCCAGGCATTAACGCCAGTCCGGCTTGCTCCGCCGTATATCCCAGCATGGTCTGCATGAACAGCGGCAACAGGAGGGTGCTCCCCAGCAGGGCGAAACCCAGCATGAACATCAGCAGGTTGGAGACTCCAAATGTCCGGTCGCGAAAAAGGTGAAAGTCGATGATTGGGTCCTTGTGCCTCCATTCCCAAAACACAACAAAGATGAGCGAGGCTGCGGCGACGATTGAAAGTATGAGGATGAAGTGTGATTCGAACCAGTCGTCGCGCTGTCCTTTATCGAGGACGATTTGCAGAGCTCCCAAGCCCAAGGCCACGAAACCGAGGCCGACGTAATCGATCTTGGTTTCGCTGAGCTTCCTCCGCCTGAGGTAGGGCGGGTCTTGGATGAGCCGGGAGGTGAGCAGAAGAGAAATGATGCCCACCGGAATATTGATGAAGAAAATCCAGCGCCAAGTAAAGTTATCGGTAATCCAGCCGCCGAGTGTAGGACCTATGGCGGGTGCGGTCACTACGGCAATGCCGTAAACAGCAAACGCCATGCCGCGCTTGGCGGGCGGAAACGTGTCCGCCAGAATGGCCTGTTCACTGGGCTGGAGGCCGCCGCCACCCGCGCCCTGCAAGACCCTGCAAATGATGAGGACGGCCAGATTGGGCGCCAGTCCACACAAAAATGAGCTGATGGTGAATAGGGCGACACAGCCCATATAGAAATTCTTCCGGCCAACAATGGAAGAAAGCCAGCCACTCAAGGGAAGCACGATCGCGTTGGAAACCAGATAGGAAGTAAGGACCCATGTGCTCTCGTCCTGACCGGCGGAGAGACTTCCCGCGATATGGGGCAAAGCAACATTGGCAATGCTGGTGTCAAGGACCTCCATGAATGTCGCCAGCGTGACCGCCACGGCGATGATCCAGGGATTCACCGCCGGCTGCCAGGCATCGGCATGATCGAGGGTTCCGGCAGCCGCGTTCATTACCGAATCCAGACCTTGGGCACGACCGACATGCCGGGACGCAATTGGTGGTCTTTGTTTTCGCCCGGCTCGAGCACGATCTTCACCGGAATGCGCTGCACAACTTTCACATAGTTACCGGTGGCATTTTCAGGCGGCAGGAGGCTGAAGCGGGCGCCGCTAGCGCCGGCAATGCTATCGACCTTACCCTTATATTTTCTCCCGTTCGCGTCCACTTCGACGGTGACGGGCTGGCCGACCTTGATGTTTCGCAACTGGGTCTCTTTGAAGTTCGCGGTGATCCAGATATCATCGAGGGGAATGACCTTCATGAGTTCCTGGCCGGGCACTACGTTCTGCCCGACTTCCACAGTGCGGTCGCTAACCACGCCGGCAACGGGAGCCACGATTTTCGTGTATTGCAAATTCAATTGAGCTTGATCGAGGTCGGCTTTCTTGCGTTGTACTTCGGCCTCGGCAGACGCAGCCTTGGCGCGGGTGGCGGTCATTTGTTTTGGGGCTGTATTGGCATTGCGCCAATTGGCTTCGGCTTGGGCGAGCTTACTCTGCGCTTGGCTGACCTGCTGCACTGCGGCATCAGCATTGGCACGCGCGGCTTCGACCGCGGCGTCGCCCATCCGGGCGGCGGCGACGGCTTGATCGTATTGCTGTTGCGATATCTCCTGCTTGTCGACCAGCTGTCTGTACCGGCCCAGATCGTTTTGCGCCTTCACGTTATTGGCTTCAGCTTGCTGTAATTGCGCCTTGGCCGCCTCCGACTGCTGTCTGGCGGCCTGGATGCCGGCGCGCGCACTGTCGGTCTCGGCCTGAGCGGATGAAAGCTGACTGGTCGTACTCACCGAGGTGATGGGAACATCGACTCCTGCTGCAATCGCCCTGGCTCGGGCATCTTCGAAATCCGCTTTGGCGCGCTCGAGCGCAACCTGATAATCGGCGGGATCAATTTCCACCAACACGGTTCCGGCCGGCACAAACTGATTGTCCTGGACATTAAGTTTCACCACGTGGCCAGAGATCCGGGCGCTGATGGAATTGACGTGCCCATCCACCTGCGCGTCGTCGGTGGATTCATAACTGGTCACATAACGATAGATAAATAGTCCAACCACCAGCAGGACAATGACGGCTATGACCAAGGCAATTCGAAAACCGGGACTTGCAGTCCGCGAGGGCCGGGTACGGAAATCCCGTTCCGTGGCGGGCAACGGTTTCGCTCCCGTCTCGGATCGCTCCTGCCCTGCGGCGGGGGGACTCTGCGTCGTCTGTTCCATGGACTAGTGATCGCCTTTCAGATATCGTCTCACACCCTGTTCCGCATCTCCGATAGCATGCGCGAGTTCGACTTTGGCCAGGTTATGCGCATAGAGGCTCTGGATATAACTTTCGTGGGCGCTGGCCACAGACTCTTGCGCCTGCACGACCTCCAGGTTGTCAGTCACGCCGGCGCCAAAACGATCCTGGGATTGCGCAAAAGTCTGTTCGGCTAACTCGACGGATCTGCTGGCGACTTCCACTTGCTCGGCAGCAGCGTTCAAGTCCAGCAGCGCAGTTCGGACTTCGTAATCAATTCGGCCGCGGAGATCGCCCAAGCGGGAACGCGCTTCTTTGAGGGCGGCTTCGGCTTCGAGGACGTCGCTGTGAACTTTGCCGCCGGTAAAGATGGGAATATTGATTCCGCCATTGACCTGCCATGTCTCATTTGAGTTCGCCGGGTTGACGCCGATGTCGCCGAAGTTAGCGCCCAAGTTTAACGAAGGATAGCGGCCGGCGGAAGCTCCTCGGCGTGATAGTTCGGCGGATCTTACTTGGGCCAGCGCGGCCTGGTAATCCGCCCGTCCCGCATAGGCACGCTCCAGGTATTGCTCGAGCGGGATGGTGGTCAGAGCCTGGTAGGGAGTTTTCTCGGTCAGGACGAATTCCTGTCCCAGCGGCAAGCCAATGATACGGGCTAGCGATAGTTTCTGCTTGGCGAAATCGTTGCGGGCGACGATGAGTTGTTGTCGACGCGTCTGGAATTCCACTTGCGCGCGCAACATGTCAATCGCCGGAGTGAGCCCTGCCTTCTCGAGGTCCACTGCCTTGTTGTATAAAGCTTCAGCACTGTTGACCTGGGCCTCAGTGGTTTGGATCCGGGCCGCTTCCGCGATGGCTAGCAAATATGCGTTGCCGACGGCAAGCACCACGAACTCACGGGCATCTTTGTAGCTGTAATTGGCGGCCTTCAAACTCTGGGTCGCTGCCCGTTGTTTCTCGATGGACTTGAAATCGAAGAGCGACTGGCTGAGATAAGCGCGCACGTCGAAATAGTTGAAGGGACCGATTACGCGCGGCACCGGAGCGTGAAAAACACTGGGCTTCAGACCTAGTGCGGTAAGGCTTTGGGTCTGCACATTCTCTTGCGCCTTGGCTTCAAGGTTCGGCAGCAGGTTGCTCAGTTGTTTCCACCGCTCAGCGCGCGCAGCGATGGTGTTGTCGCCGGCAATAAGCAGCCCGAGATTGTTGCGCAAGCCGCGATCAATCGCATCCTTGAAGTCCAGTTGCAGAATTTCGCTCGAAGCCTTGCCCTCGGGCTCGCTGCCGGTGAACGGACTTTGCGATCCGGGAAGCGAGATGGAGTTTCCCGGAGATGCGGCAGATCCGGGCGAAACTTGTGAACTTAGGAGGGGAGCAGCAAGAAGCTGCAAACACAGTGTGCTAAAAAGCTTTCGTCGCATGTTGGTTGAGAAAGGGAGCATTCTCGGTCTCAAAAACGTCCCACCACGACACCCGGTTCGCGCGATGTCTTTTGGATGCACAGCTTAACGTCTTGGTTTTGATTCGTTTAGCCAGCTTAGGGATGCAAACGATGTATGGTCTCTGCCGGTCACGAGCTGGAGGAATGGCCACTCCGCGCCCGAGCGACGAACTCACACAAGCGTCGGCAGTCAGGAAATAGTACTTCAGGTGTAGGTTACTTCGGGTATTTTGCCGCACTGTCAGAGCGGGAATAGTCTGACAACGGGGTAGGCCTCCAAGTCCTGTTGGTCATGCAAAAAGCAGCGCTATTGATTGCGGCGGCCGTGTTATGCGCGACTTGTTTCACGGGGCCAGCACCGGTGAGGGCACAGGCCGGAGCCGACCGTAAAGTCGTCGACAGGGCCGCAGCTGCGTACCCGGAGCTGGCGCTGCGCATGCATCTCAAAGGGACGGTCAAACTCGCGGTGACGGTGCGTGCCGGTGGAGAAGTTAAATCGAGTAGGCCCCTTGGTGGGAACCCGGTGTTGATAGAAGCGGCGACCACGGCTGCCCGCAAATGGAAATTTGAGCCCGCGCAAGGCGAAACCACAGAAGTCATTGAATTCAGGTTTGGCGCCCACTGAACAGGTCACTCGCCGACCAAGATAGAGGACCCAGAAATTGGCCGCACCAGGCAGAAAGCATATTACGACTGACCCGGGCCGACGCCACAGGCGATTCCCGAGGTACCGTGCCAACTTTCCGGTCGCGGTAGAGCTGTTGCTCGAAAAGGGATACAAGCGCCTGGACGGGCTGTGTAAGGACCTTTCGATCGCAGGAATCGGTGCGCTTTTGGGCGAGGAGCTGGATATGGGTGAAGTCCTGGCATTGACTTTTTCACTTCCCCTATCGGCTGTAGTCTGGCACGTGCGGACGGTGGTGCGGCACCGCCGTAGATATCACCACGGGCTTGAGTTCCTGTCTTTGTCCCCGGAGCAAAGCACGCTTCTTGCGGCCTACCTTGCTGGTTTGGAGCGGGCCGACTGAAAGCTTCAGCACAGCTTCGCGCTCAGGGTTCACGAGTGAGTGTTCAGCAGGACCGTAACATCTTGCGGGGAGACGCACTGCAGTTCCGCCTCATACGGGCGCTCCTCTAATTCGAGAGAAATTCAACGGATGTCTCATTCCAAACCCATCCGAACGGCAGGAACTGACTGGACGCGGCTACTGACCGATCCGGAACTAGTCCGGCATTTGGGGAAACTGCTCGAGACTTACCGCGACGCTCCGCCGGAAAAACGCGAAGAAGCACTGCTCGCGGCGATGCGCGAAATCAAGGCACAGGTCCCGGGCAAGGATGCTTCCCCTCATGCAAACGTTAACCCGGCGGAGACGCCACCGCGTGCTGTACCGATGCCATCTGCGGCCACCCCTCCGTTCGAGCCGGACACTTCTGGTCCAAACTGGGGACAAGACCGTCGCCGGCACTTTCGCTTGAGATGTTTCGTCGCCGTCGAGTTGCGAGTGGACGAGGCAGAAATACCAATTTGGGGCAACCTGGCCAACACCAGCATGGGGGGCTGTCTGGTAGAAAGTGCCAGCGCCATAAGACCCAACGCCAAAGTAGAAATCGGTCTTTGGCTAGCCAGCGGCAAGATCTGGGTGAAGGGCCTCTCGCTGAACGGCGTCGTGGCTCGAAGTGCTCGTACCGGAGTGCGCATTCGCTTCGCCAGCATGGAGCCCAGGGAGCGAGAAAGTCTGCGTCAATTCCTCAAGTTTGTGCAAGAGACCACACGCGAATCGCGCACTGAAAACAGCTACCTGGATCTTCTGAAGTAACCCATGAGCGATCCGACATTGTTTTCTGCCTTTTTCATGGCGGTTTAAGCAAACGCTGGGTGAGAATTGGTACACTCTGGGCGTACCTGAAACCCTTTCCGCCCTCAGGACTCTAATATATCGTGGTCCGCCAATCATTGCGACGGGACGGACCATGCCAGGCTGGAGGAGCAACACTCACATGGTAGTCAGCGAACAAACCTTGGTGACCGGTAAGCAACTGGATGTGCTCAGCATTAACACCATTCGCACTCTCGCCATCGACGCGGTCCAACAAGCCAACTCAGGTCATCCTGGCGCTCCCATGGCCATGGCGCCGGTGGCGTATTGCTTGTGGCAGGAATTTCTGCGCTATGACCCCGAAGATCCGGTTTGGCCCAATCGCGACCGCTTCGTGCTCTCTAACGGACACGCCTCGATGCTGCTTTATGCCATGCTTCATCTCGCGGGGGTGAGAGCGGTAGGCGCTGATGAGCAAGTTCTGAAAGAGCTGGCGGTGCCGATGGAGGAAATTAAACGCTTCCGGCAACTGGGCAGCAAGACTCCGGGGCATCCCGAATCGCATATCACTTCCGGCGTGGAAAGCACGACTGGACCACTCGGTCAGGGAGTAGGAAACAGCGTGGGCATGGCCATCGCTGGCAAATGGCTGGCGGCGAATTTCAATCGCCCGAATTTTGAAGTATTCAACTACAACGTGTACGCCATGTGCTCGGATGGTGATCTCATGGAGGGAGTGGGGGGCGAAGCGGCGTCCCTGGCCGGCCATTTGAAGCTGTCGAATCTGTGCTGGATCTACGATCACAACAACATCACGTTAGATGGCCCGGCGAACTGGTCGTTCAGCGAAGATGTGATGACACGGTTTGTCGGCTACGGCTGGAATGTCACACGGGTGGCCGATGCGAATGACCTGGCAATGCTCGGGCGGGGGTTTGAGACTTTCTTGAAAACCACCGACCGGCCAACCCTGATTGTCGTGGACAGTCACATCGGCTACGGATCTCCGCACAAACAGGACAGCAACGCGGCGCACGGCGAACCATTGGGGGAGGAAGAGGTTCGGCTGGTCAAGAGATTTTACGGCTGGCCCGAAGACGCCAAATTTCTTGTGCCCGAGGGCGTGCGCGAGCACTTCCGCGAAGGCATCGGAAAGCGCGGAGGGGAACTGCGCGGCGAGTGGCAAAGACTCTATTCTGCCTACTCGCAGAAATACCCGGAGATGGCGGATCGTCTGGAAAGAATGCGCCACCGCGAACTGCCCGAAGGATGGGACAAGAACCTGCCGACATTCCCGGCCGATGCGAAAGGCTTGGCTACCCGAGACAGCTCGGGAAAAGTCCTCAACGCCGTCGCGCAAAACGTACCCTGGCTCATCGGTGGTTCGGCAGACTTGGCCACCTCGAACAAGACGACGCTGAAATTTGAAGGCGCGGGCGACTTCCAGGCGGGCGAATACGCAGGCCGCAATCTGCATTTCGGTGTGCGCGAGCACGGCATGGGTGCGAGTGTGAACGGGCTGGTTGTCTCCCGCATCCGAGCTTTTGGCGCCACTTTCTTCAACTTCAGCGACTACATGCGTGCCAGCATCCGTCTGGCCGCCTTGATGGAAGCGCCGTCCATCTTTATTTTTACTCACGACTCGATCGGCCTTGGCGAAGACGGTCCGACTCATCAGCCGATCGAACAATTGGCGTCGCTGCGTGCCATGCCGAATTTGATCGTGCTGCGGCCCGGCGATGCCAACGAAGTCACGGAGGCCTGGAAGATCATCATGGGGTTGCGGCATCAACCCGTAGCCCTGGTGCTTACCCGGCAAGCCATACCGACGTTTGACCGCACCAAGTATGCGGCCGCTTCGGGAGTGGCCAAAGGAGCCTACGTTCTGGCGGATGCTGCGGATGGTGCTCCTGATGTGATTCTCATCGGCACCGGAAGCGAGCTGGCGCTTTGCGTGGATGCTTACGAAAAGCTTCAAGCGGAAGGCATCAAGGCACGCGTCGTGAGCATGCCGTCGCGGGAGATCTTCGAGCAACAGGATTCGGCTTACAAAGAAAGCGTGCTGCCAGCCCGGGTGACGGCTCGGGTATCGGTCGAGATGGCCGCAACGTTCGGCTGGGAGCGGTACGTTGGTCCCAAGGGGCGGATGATTGGCATGCATCGTTTCGGCGCCTCGGCTCCATTGAAGGATTTATTGAAGTATTTCGGATTTACCGTGGATGCGGTGGTTGCGCAGGCGCGTCAGGCCGTCACGGAAACGCGCTAGCGCGAATTTGTTGCCCGGGAATTGCAGTTGTTTTTTCCGCCTCAAGGGCAGGACGGGTCTTGGGGGTGAAGCAACAGCAGCCATTATCGTCAAGTCGCTCAGGGAGAAATAATCATGCAGCCAACGGGAGTTCTGGAAACCGCGAAAACTACCAATCCATTGAGAGCATTGCTCGAATGCGGACAGTCGGTGTGGCTTGACTACATCCGGCGGGATCTGATTACCAGCGGCAAACTGAAGCGGCTTATCGAGGACGATGGCCTGCGGGGCATAACCTCGAACCCCGCCATTTTCGAAAAGGCGATCGCCGAGAGCTCTGATTATGACGGCATTTTGAAAGAGCTGGCCTCTCGGCCGGAACTCAACGCGACCGCACGCTTTGAACAAATCGCGATTCGTGACATTCAAGATGCCGCCGACCTGCTCCGGCCTGTCTATGAGAGCTCAAAATTCCGCGACGGATTTGTCAGCCTAGAAGTCTCTCCTTACCTGGCGCACAAAACCCGAGAGACCATGGAAGAAGCCCGCCGGTTGTGGAAAGCGGTAAAGCGGGACAATGTCATGATCAAAGTTCCGGGCACGGCGGAAGGTCTGCCGGCGATCCGGCAATTGATCGGCGAAGGCATCAACATCAACATCACCCTTCTTTTCGCTCAGGAAGTTTATGAAAAAGTGGCGGAAGCCTATCTTGACGGCCTTGAGGATCTCCAGACCCGCGGCGGCAATTTGAAGAAAATGGCTAGCGTGGCCAGCTTCTTTATCAGCCGCATCGACACACTGGTGGACTCCCTGCTGGATGATCGTCTAAAAAAGACCAGCGATCCTGGACAGCAATCGTTGCTGAAGAGTCTTCTGGGGAAGGTCGCCATCGCCAACGGGAAGTTGACCTACCAGCGCTATCGAAGCATCTTCAGCGGGCCGCGTTGGGAACCGTTGGCGGCGAAAGGAGCACACACGCAACGCGTGCTTTGGGCGAGCACCAGCACGAAAAATCCGAATTACCGGGACGTGATGTACGTCGAAGAACTCATCGGGCCCGACACGGTTGACACCATGCCGCCGGCGACCTTGGAAGCGTTTCGCGATCACGGCCGCGTGCGCGAGAGCTTGACCGACGATATTGCCGGTGCGCAAAAAACCATGCAGGATCTCGCCCAAGCCGGCATTTCGATGAAAGAGGTTACCGACAAGCTGACCGAAGACGGTGTCAAATTGTTTGCCGACGCCTTTGACAAGCTCCTAGCCGCGGTGGAGAAGAGCACTCAACGAAAGGCGCAAGCGTGAGTCGGTTGAAATCTTCGCTGCCAGAGTCGCTCGCGGCGTCGGTTAACAGTGCGATCGGCGAGTGGCAAACGGGCGGAAAAATGAAACGCCTGTGGCAGCGCGATGGGTCGCTCTGGACGGGCACGGACGAGGCCCAGTGGCTGGGCTGGCTTGATGTTGTAGACCAGCAGATTGCGCAGAAAGACCATCTGCGCAAAATCGCTGATGAGGTGCGCGGCGCTGCTTTCAAGCATGTCCTTCTGCTGGGCATGGGGGGTTCGAGCCTAGGCCCCGAGGTATTACAAATGACCTTCGGGAAGCTCGCGGGCTTCCCCGAGTTGCATGTGCTGGATTCCACCGATCCGGCACAGGTGAAAACTTTCGAAAATAAGATCGACATTCCTAACACCGTTTTCATCGTGTCCAGTAAATCGGGCAGCACCCTCGAACCAAATATTTTCAAGCAATATTTCTTTCAATTGACCAAGCAGGTAGTCGGTGCGGACAAAGCCGGGAGCCATTTCCTCGCCATTACTGATCCCGGCTCCAAGATGCAACAGGTCGCCGAAGCGGATCACTTCCGGCACATTTTTTACGGCTTGCCTTCGATCGGCGGTCGCTATTCCGTGCTCTCCAATTTCGGCATGGTCCCGGCGGCGGTGATGGGACTGGACACCGGGAAGTTTCTGGAACGCACCGCGGAAATGGTGCGCGCCTGTGGCGAGAACGTTGCCGTGGAGCAAAATCCCGGCGCGGTGTTGGGGATTATTCTGGGCACGGCAGCGCGTAGCGGACGAGATAAAGTCACCATCATCACGTCGACGGGAATTTCAGACCTGGGCGCATGGCTTGAGCAACTCTTGGCCGAGTCCACCGGCAAACAGGGGAAAGGCATCATCCCCGTTGATCGGGAGCGGTTGGGACCTCCGGAACTTTACGGGAACGATCGGGTTTTCGCCTATGTGCGTCTCGAGGGAGCTTCGGAGTCGGAGCAGGATCTGCAAGTGGAGGCGCTGGAAAAAGCCGGGCATCCGGTGGTGCGCATCTCGATGGCGGACATTTACGATCTGGGTCAGGAGTTTTTCCGTTGGGAGGTGGCCACCGCTGTGGCCGGAGCGATCATCGGCATCAATCCATTCAATCAGCCGGATGTGGAAGCCAGTAAGATCGCCACCCGTAACCTCACTTCCGAGTACGAGAAGACCAGTTCCCTGCCTGCCGAAAAGCCGGTGCTTGAAGATGGTGGCATGAAGCTGTTCACGGACGAGAAGAATGCGGCGGAACTGGCGAAGGGAGCGCATGACAAGTCTGTGGCCGGCTACCTCAAGGCTCATCTCGACCGCATCAAGTCGGGGGACTATTTCGCGGCACTCGGCTATGTGCAGATGAATTCGGAGCACGAAGAGCGTCTGCAGGCTGTGCGGCATCAGGTGCGCGACAACAAGCGCGTCGCTACCTGTCTGGGCTTCGGGCCGCGCTTTCTGCACTCGACTGGACAAGCGTACAAGGGCGGGCCGAATTCCGGAGTCTTTCTGCAGGTCACATGCGACGATGCATTCGATGTGCCGGTGCCAGGTCAAAAATACACCTTTGGGATTGTTAAGGCAGCGCAAGCGCGCGGAGACTTCCAAGTGTTGGCCGAGCGGGGACGCCGCGCTCTGCGGGTGCATCTGGGAACGGATGTCCATGCGGGTCTGACAAAATTGCAGAGCGTGGTAAACAAGGCCTTGACCGCGTAGGCCCATGGTCGGACGCAAGTCCGTTTCGCAATAACTCGTTTCAAACTAAACCGAGGAGCACTGGCATGCAATTGGGAATGGTAGGCCTGGGCCGGATGGGCTCGAACATGACGCGCCGTCTGATTCGCGGCGGACATCAGCTGGTGGTGTCGGACCTCAGCAGCGAGGCGGTCAAGAAACTTGCGGGCGAGGGAGCAAGCGGTTCAGTCTCTCTTCAGGACTTGGTTGGCAAGCTGAAACCGCCGCGTGCCGCATGGGTCATGGTGCCGGCAGGCGATCCCACCGAGCAGACGGTGCGGCAGCTGGCGCAACACATGCAGTCTGGGGACGTGATCATTGACGGGGGGAACTCCTACTTTAAAGACGACGTGCGCCGTGCCAAACAATGCAAAGAAAAAGGCATTCATTACGTGGATGTGGGCACCAGCGGTGGTGTCTGGGGTTTGGAACGCGGCTACTGCATGATGATCGGCGGCCCTAAGGAAGCGGTACAACGCCTCGATCCTGTTTTCAAGACGCTAGCACCGGGGAAGGGCCAGATTCCGCGCACGCCAGGCCGGGATAAACTGGGCGGCACGGCGGAAGAAGGCTACATTCACTGCGGGCCCTCGGGCTCGGGTCATTTCGTCAAGATGGTGCACAACGGAATTGAGTACGGGATGATGCAGGCCTACGCCGAGGGCTTCGACATTTTCAAGAATGCAGTCAGCACAGACTTGCCGCAAGAGCTGCGCTACGATCTAAACCTGCCGGACATCGCCGAAGTCTGGCGTCGCGGCAGTGTGGTGAGTTCTTGGCTTCTGGATCTCACGGCCATGGCATTGACCGAGAACCCCACCCTGTCCGAATACGAAGGCTTCGTACAAGATTCCGGCGAGGGCCGCTGGACGATACAGGCGGCCCTCGAAGAAGCCGTCCCGGCTGACGTGTTGACCGCGGCTTTGTACGTGCGTTTCCGTTCTCGGCAGCAGCATACGTTTGCGGAAAAAATGCTTTCCGCTATGCGGCAAAAATTCGGCGGACATGTGGAAGCGGACGCCGCCAAGAAGAGCGCATAACCAGGGGAAATGTTTTGCTGTGCAGGCAACAATTCCGAGGATGCGAGTGATGGCTCAGTTGATGGAACATCCCGCCGTAGCGGTACCGCGCATTGGCAAACAGGGCGACCCTTGTGTGATGGTGATCTTCGGCGCCGCCGGCGACCTGACGGGACGCAAGTTAATTCCTGCGCTTTACAATCTTGCCAAGGCAGACCTGCTGCCCAAGGAATTCGCGGTAGTAGGAGTGGCCCGCTCGCCGGTGACGAATGAAGACTTCCGCAAGAAGATCCTGGAGGAAGTCAAAAAATATGGCGAGGAGGAGATTGACCCTGCTTTGTGGGAGACCTTCTCGCGCCGCTTCTATTATTTCAAGGGTGATTTCAACAACCAGGATCTTTATTCGCAATTGAAGGATTTCCTGGCGAAGATTGATCGCGATCACTCTACTCAGCAAAACTACTTCTATTATTTGGCCACTGCCCCAAATTATTTCGGGTCCATCGTGGAGAAGCTCGCGGCCGCGGGATTGATGGAACAGACAAGCGAGTACTGGCGCCGGGTCATTATCGAAAAGCCCTTCGGTCACGACCTGGAATCGGCCAAAGCTCTCAACCAGCAACTGCGCAAGGTTGCCGAAGAAAACCAGATTTACCGGATCGACCACTATCTGGGCAAAGAAACGGTGCAGAACATTATGGCTTTCCGTTTTGCCAACGGAATCTTCGAGCCCATCTGGAACCGGCGATACATCGATCACGTACAGATTACAGTGGCCGAAACAGTGGGCGTAGAAGCGCGTGGCAGCTATTTTGACCATGCCGGTTCCTTGCGCGATATGGTGCCCAATCACATCATGCAGCTCATCAGCTTGACGGCGATGGAACCGCCCATATCATTCCAGGCTGACGCGGTGCGCGATGAGCAGGCCAAGATACTGCACGCGATCCAGCCCATGAGCGACCAAGAAGTGCTTAACCGGTCAGTGCGCGGCCAGTATGGCGAAGGCTTCTTGGGTGGAGAACGAGTTCCAGCCTACCGCGCTGAAGCTGATGTTGCTCCCGATTCGCGCACCGAAACCTTCGTGGCGATGAAAGTCAACATTGACAATTGGCGATGGGCGGACGTGCCCTTCTATCTACGCACTGGCAAGCGCATGCCGATGCGAAATACGTATATCGTGATACAGTTTCGGCGGGCACCGTTTGTGCTTTTCCGCGATACCCCCGTGGAACACCTCATGCCGAACCAACTCGTGCTGCATATCCAGCCGGAAGAGGGAATTTCATTGCGCTTCGCGGCAAAAGTCCCGGGCCCGGTCATGCGGCTGGATCCAGTCGACATGAATTTCGAATACCAGGAATACTTCGGAAAGCAGCCCAGCACCGGCTACGAGCGGCTCTTGCATGACTGCATGATCGGAGATCAGACACTTTTTCAGCGCGCCGACATGGTGGAGGCGGGGTGGTGTGTGGTGAATCCGATTTTGGATCTTTGGAAAGCGTTGCCGCCCCGCAATTTTCCCAATTACGCCGCCGGTACCTGGGGTCCAAAAGAGGCCGACGAACTGTTGGAGCGCGATGGCCGCCGTTGGAGGAATTTCGACAAATGATCCTGGCCGGCGACATTGGGGGAACCCACGCTCGATTGGCCTATTTTCAACCTCAGAACGGGTCCTTGCGTCTGGTCTCCGAGCGCGTATTTCCCAGCCGCGAACATAGCGAACTGGGCGAAATCGTCACCGAGTTTTTGAAGGATTCCGGTGGGCGACCCGAGCTTGCATGTTTTGGAGTTGCGGGTCCCGTGCGCAATGGCCGGGTGGAGACATCGAACCTGCCCTGGATCGTCGAGCGCTCCCGCCTGGCTAAACAAATTCACCTTCCCGCCACGTTACTCATCAACGACCTGGAGGCCAATGCCTGGGGCATCGGGGCGCTGGAGGCGAACGACTTGGTTCCATTGAACCGGATCAGCGGCCGCCAGCCCACGGGCAATCAGGTGGTTATCGCGCCGGGCACCGGCTTGGGCGAGGCGGGTTTGTACTGGGATGGAAAAAAGCACCACGTTTTCGCCTGCGAAGGCGGCCACACGGATTTTGCGCCCCGAGGCGAATTGCAGATCGCGCTGCTGAAGTTTCTCGAGGCCCGTCACGGACGAGTCAGCTACGAGCGCATCCTCTCCGGACCTGGCCTGGTCAATGTCTACGAATTCTTGTGCGCTCATACAGGTGATGATGAATTGCTCGAAGTCGGCGACCGGGTAAAACGAGACAGCGCCGCCGCCAGAATTTCTCAGGCCGCTCTTGACCATACCAACAAACTTGCCGAGCAAGCACTCGATTTGTGGATCTCGGTATACGGCGCTGAAGCGGGGAATTTGGCGCTTAAGGTCATGGGTACGGGCGGAGTCTTTCTGGCCGGAGGCATTTCACCCAAGATTCTTTCCCAGCTCACCGGGCCGCTCTTCATGGAGGCCTTCCTGGACAAAGGTCGGATGCGTCCACTCATGGATGGCATCCCCGTGCAGGTGATCACCAACGACAAAGCTGGACTGATCGGTGCTGCGCGCTGTGCCGTAGCCAGCAGCACACCCGCCTCTGTTTAAGCCTCATGAAATCGCCCGTTGAAGTCCGGAGACTGACCACCCCGCAGGATGTGTTTCACGCCGCCGCGGAAGAAGTCGTGCGCGCTGCCCATGAAGCCGTGGCGGAGCGAGGCCGCTTTGTGATTGCGCTCTCCGGAGGATCGACGCCCAAGAGTCTCTACACCCTTCTGGCTACGAACGCTCGCGCCGCTTTACCTTGGGCGCAGATGTTTTTTTTCTGGAGCGACGAGCGCCAGGTTCCGCCGACCGATCCCGACAGCAACTACCGAATGGCCCTGGAGGCCATGTTGTCGAGGGTTCCGGTCCCGGCGAGCAATGTGTTCCGCGTTCCCGCCGAGAAGCCGGACGCCGGGGATGCAGCTCTCGCCTACGAACGGACTTTGCGTCAGTTTTTTTCGCCACCGGCAGGAGAGATCCCGCGCTTTGACTTGATTCTTTTGGGGCTGGGCCCGGACGGACATACCGCGTCACTGTTTCCCGAGACCGCCGCACTGGCGGAAAAGTCGCGGCTGGTGGTTGCCAATTGGGTGGAGAAGTTAAACACTTACCGGATTACCTTCACGGTTCCGTTGCTGAATGCGGCGCGCTGCGTGGCGTTTTTGGTGAGCGGATCAGAGAAAGCGTCGACCTTGCGTGAGGTGTTGGAGGGCGATGCCCCTGCAGAAAAGTATCCCGCAAAATTGGTGCGCCCCGCAGAAGGTAAGTTGATATGGTTTGCGGACCGGGCAGCCGCCAGCGAACTGTCAGCGGCTCCTTGACCCAAGCAGCCAGCATTTCGCTCTAGCTTCGCCAGCCGCCAATTTCCTTCAGGCCCTGGCCGCGGGCGCGCTCAAAAAGCCGCACGCGATGGCGGGCGTGTTCGAATTCGTGAATGTCGGCCCAGACCTCGGCCTGCCAGTTTTTGTTATGGGCGGCCGATTCACCGCAAGTTGCGCAACGGGTGTGGAGCGTGGAGGAAGATGGTTCGGTCGTTGGAACAGTCCCCGGCAATTCGATAAAGATGCAGCGCACTTCTTGAATTTCTTCATCGTCGCCGAGAAGATGCTCGTAGCGCAGAAGGTAACCAAAACCCAGCTTTCGAGCCTCGGCTTCGGCTTCGCCCCGAGTAAGAAACGGGCCGTATTCCGCCCGCAGTTGCTCAGTGGAGTCACACGCCATCCAAAAGATTTCTCTGTACGCCATCCTGCCTCGGAGAATGCGATGACGGCCCGTGGCTGCTTTGAGCCGGTCTCAAGATCAGACGTTCACCAGTGCAATTCTCAGGCCGCTGCGAATGGTTGCCTAAGACATTCACGGAGAACAGCTTAGGAGACGTTAATCAGCTGCCTGAGGCACCAACGTGAAAGCTTTTGCAGAAAATTGGACAAACCACGCTTGGTGAATCCCGCATCCCCCGGGTCCGAATTGCCGATCTTTACATTGATGTCGAAAGAACTAAAAGAACAAAGAACTAGAGAACAAAGACCCGCGCGGCACGGACCTTAGACTGCATTTGAGATCAATCACCTTTTCACCTCTTCACCTCAACTATTTCGCTTCCGGGGGTGTGCCAAGTGTCATGTTGGCGATTCTCATGTGCCGGCTCTTCGCCAAACATTCGCCGCTCGTCGCTTCACGAATAAGCGCTGCGCATGCTTGCACTTGGGGGCGGAGACCAATGCTTTTCATGTGGATTTCAGGATGCTCGTGCTACGCTGGCGAGTCTCATATCGGTCCGACCGCTCGACCGACGCCGTCGCACAAGCCCATGACTCGATTCTGTTCCCTCAAAGACGCAGTCTGCCGCAGTGACGTTCGAGCGGTCCGGGCAATGCCGGTGAAGCATCCGTCAGGGCTTTGCGCGTCATCTACTTCGCGGGTAAGCGACTCGACTTCACGATATTCGAGGTGGCACTTGAAAGTGTCTTTCATTGATTGTCCTTGGACGACCACTCTGCGATGCCACAATGGGAACTGGCGACCGACACCAACAACCATTCTGGTTCTGGCGTTTTTCGTACCCGCGCTTTTTGCACAAACCCAGACCCAACCCATAGACCTGCAGGCATCAGCCGCATCGAGCGCCTCTCCCGCCTCGGGTGCTCCGCTCACGATTACGCTTCAGGACGCCTTGCAGCGGGCGAAGGCGAACGAGCCGCAATTTCGTTCGGCGGTCACCGCTTTGAGGCTGGCGGGTGAGGATCGCG
>Ga0137418_10001700_pt1 | contig 20317 bp, 19 predicted proteins | sample CZODoug3_1_2_16f_FD_122242 | JGI IMG/M metagenome (GOLD analysis project Ga0137418, IMG submission 122242) | Vadose zone soil fungal communities from Angelo Coast Range Reserve, California, USA - CZODoug3_1_2_16fungal (Hybrid Assembly) | ecosystem: Environmental > Terrestrial > Soil > Vadose...
GCGGTTGTCATGGATGTCGCTGAAAAGATGGTAGGATGCCGAAAGAGACTGGGTGAGTATCCCACCCTCTCCGCCATATCTGATTTTCCCTGCCTTTGAATCCGTGGTGTCTATATCCACTCTTTCTGTCCGGCCTGCGTACAGCAGACTGTACATACAAATGTATTGACAAACACGCGCAAGGACCGTATTCTCTCCCAGTCGTGGCGAGCCATGCGATTTGAATGGGACGAGCAGAAGAACCGGCAAAACCTTCACAAGCACGATGTTCGCTTCGAAACGGCCGTTCTCGTTTTCGACGATCCCTACGCGATTACGCAGCGTGACGTCACTTTCGAGGATGAGGAACGTTGGATAACAGTCGGAGCCATAGGGCCAGGTTCGATTTTATTGGTCGTTCATACTTTTTATGAGGAACACAACGAAGAAGTCATTCGTGTCATCTCGGCTCGTGCCGCCGAATCGCACGAAAGGAGAGCCTATGAAGAAGCTCACAAAGGAGCAGAAGCGAGACATCCGAGCTATCGCCGCAAAAAGAGACGAGGACATTGATTTCTCGGACGCTCCGGCGGTTGTCGATTGGAGCGGAGCCGAGATTGGCAAGTTCTATCGACCAACGAAGAAGCCCGTTACGATGCGTATTGATTCCGACGTCATCGCATGGCTCAAAGCCGATGGTCGCGGTTACCAGACCAAAGCGAACTGGCTTCTACGACAAGCCATGACTCATCTCACTAAAGGAAAGAGAACGGGGAGCGGTAAGAGACTTTCCAGGCGGACTGGCAAGGGCAAGTAAGGGATGGCTCTCTATCAATCTGACAGAACAATCGCATTTCGGCGGGCATATGGAAAAGCAGCTCCTCCGGAGAAGCTCACCCAGGAGGCTTTTGAGGGAAATGATCGCCATTTGCGTCGGCTGCTGCGAATCAAGCCCGGCGAACGACCGGATGTGCAGGACCTTTGGGAATACTTGCAAGATCTCCGCCATACCGACATCCAAGGCTCGCTTCTCGCCTACCTGCTTCCTTTCTGCCTGGAGCTATGGTACGAGGATCTACGCGGCACTAGCGACAAGTACGGAGGATTTGTAGAGCATCTCTATCCAGTTTTGGTTGACCGCGCGATCTTCGACAAGCATTTGACTTCCAAGCAGAGCGCAGCGGTTTCAGAGTTCATGCGGCAAACAGTTCTCGACGAAGTCGACGATCAACTCGGGCTCGCCTATCAAGGTTCAAAGGCACGACCGTACCGCTGGATTGGGGCACTAACAACTTACGGAGTGCTATTGCCTGACGTTGATCGCGTGTGGGGTGCATGGTGGTCACTGGACACGGTTGGACGCGCGATTGCCCTGGTGCAGTACATCTCGTGTCTGATATACCCAGAAAATGAGAATCCGGTGTTCGCTCCGTGGACTCCCAACGGGGGAGGTGGTCCGCCGTGCCTGTGGGGATTCGAGGGACACTTGTACACGCACCGTTGGTTGGAACCAAACGTCACCTTCTTAAAGGAAGCACTCAACGTGCCAGCAGTGACCGAGGCGCTGAGCCGCGCGGTTGACCGCCTAATTGATCATTCAGAACATGAACCGGCTGCGCGCGTACGAGAGGACCTGCCTTTGCTCACCGATACGCTGCAAGCCCGCTGCGCTGAGCTTCCGCGATTGCTTGAAGCTACTCAAGAACCAGGCAGGCCGCGCGCGTGGTCATAATACTCCATCGCATTCGTGAGCTTTCTGGTTTGGTGTCTTTGGTGTCTGTTTGAGCTCGAAATTAGTACTATTCATGCGGAAGGGTAGAAACAGTTGCAACAGGCGAGACCATGGAAATCGCCAATATCCATGCGGTTTTCGCGCATGTTGCTGAAGACATGACAGGATAGTTCCAAGGCTTGATTGAGTATCCCACCCTCTCCGCCAGAAAGCCGTTTCCCTAAGGTCCCACTGTCGAGGAGGTTCGACGCGTTTTCCGCCCGTTGGCCGACTAACAATCGAAAATTCTAGCTGCGGAGCGCTTGCTCGGCTTGCCAGAGGTGCCGGCGGTTGTGCGCCGTGATGAGCACGAAAGCGGAGTAGGCGTTATACTTCACTTTCTCTGCAAACGGCGAGACGAGCTTTACGCGATCGAGCGCGAAGCCGCGGGCAGAATTCAGTTTCTCTTCCAGAATCTTGCCGATTTCTTGGAATTCTCCCGACGCGGCAGCAGGATCCTTCACCGCGATCGGTTGAAATGGAGCGCCGGTGGGAAGCCGCAGCCGCGAAGGTGGCTCCAGCCAGTATTTCAAAAGACGCGCATTCCAGTTCAAGTGGAAAGGACCGCTTCCCGAAGCTTTTTTCTCGCGCAATTGTTCGATGGCAGAATCAAGCAGAGGCAGATAAGCGCGGTTGCTTAGATTCAAATGCGCAATGCACTCCGCCGCGGACCAGCGGCCTTGCCCGGGATGGTGTTGCAGTTGGCCAGTCGTGTTGGAACCGAACATCACCTCAGCCTGCCGCGAATTCTCGCGCAGTTGTTGCAGGAGAGAATCGATTTGGCCGGCGGCTGTTGGCATGGAGACTTGACGCTTCCGGTAGTCTAACAGGTTGCGCCCGCGGGTTCCGCGCAGACGCGGCAAAAGAATATTTTTCCGGAGGACATTTTGTCACATCAAGAAAAGCCATCACTTTCGGGAGAATGGTTTGGGAAATGGGCGCTGATCACCGGAGCCAGCGCCGGGATTGGCGTGGCCTTCGCGGAAGAATTGGCGTCCGGCGGAACAAAGCTCGTGCTCACGGCGCGCCGGAAAGATCGCCTCGAGGCCTTGGCGCGCAGACTGACCGAAACCTGCAAGGTCAGCGCCGAGGTGTTCTCCGCTGACCTAGCGGACCCGAGCGCCCCGGAAAAGATTTTTGCCTTCACGAAGGAAAAAGGCATCGCAATCGATCTGCTGATCAACAACGCCGGTTTCGGCCAATACGGCGAATTCACCTCGGTTGAAAAACAACGCTTGCTCGACATGGTACATGTGAATTGCCACGCGGTAGTGCACCTCACCGGACTGTATTTGCCGGAAATGGTCGCGCGCCGCCGCGGCGATGTGCTCATTCTTGCGTCAACCGCCTCCTTCCAGGCCGTTCCCTATATTTCGACCTACGCTGCCACAAAGGCCTTTGATCTGCTATTTGCGGAAGGGCTGGCTGAAGAGATGAAACCATATGGAATCCGCGTGTGCGCTCTTTGCCCAGGCTCGACGGAGTCTGAATTCCACGCGGTTTCCGGCCAGGAAAAATTCCAACGCCGTGTCGAGACAGCAGAAAAAGTCGCGCATACAGGACTGAAAGCCCTGGCTGCCGGCAAAAGTTATGTCATCTCCGGCCTCGGGAATTATCTGGGCGCTCACGGCGAACGCCTCATCCCCCGGGGCTTCGTAACCAGGATTGCCGGGAAAATGTTCAAGCCTGGGAACAAATAAAGAGCCCCTTCCCACCCGCGGGCTAGCGATCGCGAATGCATATCACAGCTCCCCATTACGCGCAGACGATTTCTCGACACGCGAGGGCCTTCACGCGCGTCTAACCTATTGAGAAAACAAAGACTTTCAAGCCTTCCATCCAGCGGCTACTTCGGACGGGAACTTTTTCACTTTGCGCCGGGAATTGATAGTTAAAACCGGGCAGAACGTCTTATCAGGGGAGATGAGGATCGCCGACCAAGAGAGAGACGACGTTCTGTTGCGGCGGGCCGCCAAGGGCGATGAGGAGGCATTCACGCTCCTATACCGGCGGCACCAGGCGGCCATGTATCGCTTTGCGCTGCGCATGACGGGAAACACCTGGGCCGCCGAAGAGATTGTGCAGGAAGTATTCATGACCTTGATGCGCGATCCGAAAAAGTATGACGCCACGCGCGGAACGCTCGGAGCATTCCTTTACGGAGTGGCGCGCAACCGCGTGATGAAGCACTTGGAACGTTTGCCGCGGGAGATCCCGCTCGAGGAGAAGAACGAAGACGGCACAGGCTCCGGAATTGTTTTGCAGGACGCGTCCACGCCGGCGATGTGGGCGGAAAAACGCGAACGCAGGCAGCAAGTAAGGGCTGCAGTGCTGGAATTGCCCGTGGAGTTTCGCGAGGCCGTGGTGTTATGCGAGCTGGAAGAAATGAGTTATGAGGAAGCCGCGCAAATGGCCGGATGCCCGATTGGCACGATTCGTTCGCGGCTGCATCGCGGACGGGCATTGCTGATGGCCAAACTGGAAATGTTTCGCGACGTTCCCCGGGGCGCGAGCGCGGCGCGATGAAGGATTTATTGCCGTGCAGAGGAAGCAAGAGATGACATGCGAAGAATTTGAAGCCATTGGATTGGACGCAGAGCGCGACGCTTCGTTGAGTGAAGTTGAGCGCGTGGCGGCGCGTGAGCACGCCGGCACGTGTTCGCGGTGCGCCGCGCTGCAGGATTCCTGGCAGGCCGCGGGTGTTGAGCTCCGCGCGTTCGCGGAAGATACCGCCATGACGCAGGCGCCCGCGCGCGTGGAGATGCGTTTGCGCCAAGAGTTCCGCACGCAGCACGTGACATTGAAAGTGCGGAGCGCCGCCGTAGTTGCTGCGTGGGCGCTGGCCGCTGCGGCCGTGTTGGCCGGAGCGGTGAGCTGGCGCAATTGGCGCCACAGCCAGCATGAAGAGGCTACGAACCATCTGAATTCCGCGCCGAGTGCGAACAATTCTCCGGAGAACAATTCCGTCGCGGGAGCGAATCCTGAAACTTCTGCCGAGATTCCCGATGGAATGCGGCAGCGGGGTTCGGCAGGAGCCGGCAGTTCCGAAACGCTTATGGCTGACAACGAACTGAGCGGCTTCACGCTCCTGCCCGGAGCCTTCGCCGCGGATACCGATGAGGCCGCGATTCTGCGCGTGCGCATGCAACGGGGTTCGCTGGGCGCGCTGGGCCTGCCTGTTAACGAGGAGCGCGCCAGCGAATGGATTCAGGTGGATTTGCTCGTTGGCGATGATGGATTGCCGCAAGCGGTGCGGCTGCCGCAATAAGCGTCATAGGGAGCGAGGCGCTCTTGCTGCGCCTCGGGGAGGGACACACCGATGGGAGTAGCGGCCTTTTGGGAGAGGTTGAAGCCGGGGGATGGGACAGACCTGAAGGGACCGGAAGGGCCGGTCGGAGCATGGATCGCGCAGTTGAAAAAGGGGCTGGCCGCGATTGCGACAGCAAAGAGTTCGCAGCAGTTCGGGAGAGAAGAGGAGAAGGAATAATGAATTGCAGAGTATCTATGAGTATGGTTCTCGGTGGAATTTTCATGTTGAGCGCCGGATTGGCAAGAGCGCAGGATGCGGCACCACCGCCACCACCTCCGCCGATGGCGTCGCTGCAAGTCCCGGGACCGGAAGCTGGCATGATCGGCGAACGCATCGAGTTGTTGGGATTTGAAGGGTTGCACGGCGGAAAAGTGGTGACCGGCGCGCCGTTCAGCGCGGTCGCGGTTTCGGAGTCCACGCAGACTCTCGCGGACGGAAACCATATCGCGCGAAAGACGCAGACGAATCTTTTTCGGGATAGCCAGGGACGTTTCCGCAAGGAAGTGACGTTGCCCGCGATCGGGCCGTTGGCGACCTCGGGGCAGGCGAAGTCGTTTGTGTTCATCAATGATCCCGTGGCGGGGACCAATTTCATCCTGCACGCCGACACAAAGACGGCCGAGCAAATGAGAAGACCGTTCGGCGGAATGAAGGGGCCGTTGAAAGATGCGCTCAAGGGCAAAATGGAGTCCCGGCAGCAGCAAGAGATTGCGAACGGTAGCCTGAAAAAAGAAGACCTGGGCACGCAGACGATCGCCGGCGTGAGCGCGCAAGGAACGCGCATCACCCATACGATTCCGGCGGGGCAGATCGGAAACGATAAGGCGATCACCATTGTGTCCGAGCATTGGTATTCCAATGATTTGCAGATGGTGGTAATGAGCAAGCGGAGCGATCCGCGTTTTGGCGATACGACCTACACGCTGACGAATATACAGCGGCAGGAACCGACCGCTTCGCTCTTCGCCGTGCCGGCGGACTACACGGTGACACAAGGCGGACCGGGCAGGCACGGAATGTACAAGCAGAAGTTCAACGGCGCGACGGGCGCGCTGCCACCGCCGCCCGGAGTTTGAGTTCTTCCATCGAACGATCTTCTCTCCTGAAGACGGCACGCCCTTTTCGCAGCAGTCCCCATCGCAGCGGGAAGGGCGCCGCCGTTTCTGGAAAGGAAGAAAGGATGAAGTAAAGAAATAACGAAGTAAAGGAACACGGCGGGAGTGCAATCCGGCGTTTCGCGTTTTCATGGTCGAATGCTTCGATCGAGGAGTTCGACGACGTGGAGGACTTCCTGGTTGGTGCGGTGGATGGCGGCGCCGGCGCGAAGTTGCAGGAGGCAGCCGGGGTTGGCGGTGACGATGGTTTGGGCGCGAGTGGATTGGGCGTGGCGCATTTTTTCCGTGAGTAGTTCGAGGGATGCTTCCGTTTGCGTGACATTGTAGACTCCGGCGGAGCCGCAGCAGATTTCCGAGTAAGGTAATTCCACAAAATCGAGATTGGGAATGGCATGCAGAAGCGCGCGCGGAGCTTCGCGAATTTTTTGGCCGTGAAGAAGATGGCAGGAATCCTGGTAAGTGACGCGAATTGGAAGCGGCTTCAATCTTGCGGTTAGGCCGAGAGCGGCAAGGAATTCGGTGACATCGCGAGTCTTGGCGGCAAATTCGCATGCCTGGCTGTGCTCTTCCTCGCTTTGTGAGAAGAGATGATGGTATTCCTTGAGCGCGGAGCCGCAGCCGGCGGCGTTGGTGATGATGGCGTCGAAGTCTGTGCGAAGAAATACGGAGAGATTTTTTCGCGCGAGTTCCCGGGCGGCGTCGCGAACGCCGGCGTGCGCCGCGAGCGCGCCGCAGCAGAGCTGGCCACCGGGGACGACGACTTCGCAGCCGTTGGCGGTGAGGACGCGGATAGTGGCTTCGTTGAGCTGCGAAAAAGTGACGTTGGCGATGCATCCGGCGAAGAAGGCCACGCGGGCTCGGCGCGGACCGACGGCGGGAAACGCCCAGCCGAGGCGGCGGAAGAAAAAATCGTCGTCGATGCGCGGGAGGAGACGTTCGCGCTCGGCGAGACCGAGAAGTTTCAGGACGCCGATGCCGCGCGCGATGGCCTGCACGCCGGAGCGTTGATAGAAACGTAGAACGCGTGCGGCGTCGATGATGCGATGAGGATCGGGGAGCAAGTGCCGGAAAACGAAGTTGCGCGTGACGCGAGCGAGCCAGGAGCGGGGATAGTCGCGCTCGATGCGCGCGCGGGCGTGCTCGACGAGTTTTCCATATTCGACCCCGGAGGGGCAGGCGGTCTCGCAGGCGCGGCAGTCGAGACATTTGTCGATGTGGTCGACGAAGGAATCCGTGATGGGTTGCTGATCCAATTCGACATGAATCATTTGATGGATGCGTCCGCGCGGCGAATCGGCTTCGAGGTTCCAGAGGCGGTAGGTGGGACAGGCGTTGAGGCAGAGGCCGCAGTGTATGCAGCGGGCGTAGTCCTCGTAGATGGGGCTGGGGCCGGGGATGGGCGGCGGGGACATTGTCCGGTTCGGTGCGAAGGAACGATGATAAGGCCGCCGGGGCCGCTTCGGAAGTACCACGTGGGTGGGTGGAAGTGACTGGTGACTCGTGGGCCCCAGTCGTGAGGGGAAGGCCAGCAGGGGGTACATCCCCCCATCAAAACGGATCGTTTCCCGCATTTCCCGCAAGGACTATTTCTTCCCCGGGCCAAAGACATTTCCAAAGAATCGGGAGGCCCTCCGCTGGAGCTTCCTCCAAAGGGTTGGAGCCCGGTAGAGGATGGCACTGCCGCAGTCATCACAAAGGACCTGCTTCATGCCCGCGATTCCGGGGGAATTTTCCTCGTCTTCGATTCCGTCAACCCACTTATCGCAACGATTGCAATAAAAAGACGGTTCCACCTTCGAGGTCAGCATTTCCATTTTGAGTTTAACCTCCGGTCATCCCGACCATCCGAATTCGGCTCACCGCCCCTGTGGCCAAAGTGAAATATTTAGGCTTAGTTTAGCCGAAAATGGGCGCCAGAAGCGCGGACGTTTTTTGTTGATAACTGTGGGGCAAGGGTTGCGACCTGCAATTGCGCTCAGGGCAGGCAAGACAAAAAACGGCCGGGGGCGAAGATGTTTTCCGGGTCGAAGGCGGATTTGAGGCGGTGCATGAGGGGTGGGTCTGAACGCGAGGAGCACCCAATGTTGATGCCCGGTCCCGCATGACCGTCCGAGGCGCAAAGGGCGCGCTTGAGTGCTGGTGAGGCGAACAGAAGCGTGGTGTCGCCGCCGGCGGCAGAAACAGAATTGAGAATTTGGGTGGCGGCTTGGGCGAGGTGCGTTGTGGCCTCAGCGTTTGCGGATGGCGGGAGCAGGGCGAAATAGATGGTGCCGCCGGCGCGGGCTACGAAGGCGTGGGCAAGGGACGCATGATTGGCAATTTCCTGCAACTTTGCGAAAAGCGCGACGTGGTGCGAGGGGAGGGCACTCAGTTTGAAAATAATGGTGGCGGGCGAGGATTCGAGCAGCACGGAAAGAGTTTCGCGGAGGCGGCCCCACATGGACGGACGCGTGGTGTCGTCGAGGAAGGCAGTGGAGGTTGCGCGGGATTCGCCAGCAAAACGGGTGAAGTCGCGCCTGTAGCGATCGAGGACTTCGCGGGTGCCGGCAAAGGCGGCGCAGAGCTGCCATTCGTGTGGATGAAACCAGTCGCCGATGGGAGCGAGCGTAGAGTGATTCGCGTTGCGGGCTTCGCCGGAAAATACGGCGGCTTCGGTCGCCGCGGGAGTCTTCTCTGAAAAAATCTGCGCGAGGCCGGGACTGACGACATCGAAGGTGAGCGGCGTGAGAGGAGACTGTGCGATCGCGCCGCGAAGAGCGAGTGCGCCTTCCGCCGTGGGGAAGGAGGCGACGAAGCCGCGGCTTCCAGCGAGCGGAGCCGGAAACGTGCGGAAGTTGAGGCGCGTAATGACGGCGAGTGTGCCGAGCGAGCCGATGAGGAGCTTGTGGAAGTCGTAGCCGGTGACGTTTTTGACGACGCGGCCGCCGCTCTTGGTGAGAGCGCCGGAGCCGGTGACGAATTCGGCGCCGATCAGGAAGTCGCGCGCGGTGCCGTAAAACTGACGCAGCGGGGAGTCGATGCCGGAGGCGATTGTGCCGCCGATGGTGCTGTGGGAATACCAGGGGACGAGGAGCGGCAAGAACTGATGGTGTTCGAATAGAGTAGCGTTCAATTTTGCGATGGGCGTGCCGGTGCCGGCGCTGAGAGTGAGGTCGCCGGGATCGTAGTGGACGATTTGGTTGAGAGCGGTCATATCGAGAGCGATGTCGTAGCGGGAGGGAGGCATGCCGATGCGGAGTTTGGTGCGCGCGCCGCACGGGATGAGGGCGAGTTTTTCAAGCGCGGCGAAGCGAACGATTTCGGCGACTTGCTCGGCGGAAGCAGGTATTGCAACGGCGGAGGGGATGATTTCGTCGACGGCGTAGGTGGCGCGGGCGGCGGGATCGTAGAGAACATGCGAAGCGCCGAGGATGGCTTCCAGTGCGGGCGCGAGATTGGTGGATGCTTTGATCACGTGGCAATCTTCGGCAGAGAGAAGAAAAAGATAACGCGGAGACGCAGAGCAACGCAGAGGCACGCAGAGAAGGCTGGCGACGGAGAGATCATGCGGCGCTCCGACGGGAGGAGGTTTGAGGGCGGACGCGGATTTCGCCGCAGCCCTTGCTCAAGGGGAAGATTTTGCCGGGATTGAGGGAGGCGTCGGGATTGAAGGCGTCGTGGACGCGGCGCATGAGATCGAAGTCGGCGTCGGAGAAGAGGAGCGGCATAAGTTCGGATTTTTCCATGCCGACGCCGTGCTCGCCGGTAAGCGCGCCGCCGACTTCGACGCAATAGCGGATGATTTCGGCGGAGGCTTTCAGGGCGCGCTGGAATTGCGCGGCGTCGCGGGGATCGTAGAGTACGATGGGATGCAGGTTGCCGTCGCCGGCGTGGAAGATGTTGCCGATCTGAAAGCCGTATTGATCGCCGATTTGCCGGATGCGGCGCAGAGCTTGCGGAAGTTTCGAACGCGGGATGACGCCGTCAAGGACGTAATTGCTGGGGGCCAAGCGGCCGAGCGCGCCGAAAGCGTTCTTGCGGCCTTTCCAGAGGAGGTCACGCTCGGCGTTGTCGCGCGCGACGCGGACTTCGCGGGCATGATGCGCGTTGCAGACTTCGGTGATCGCGGTGGCCTGAGTAGCGACGGTTTCAGTGAGGCTTTCGACTTCGATGAGGAGAACAGCCGCGCTGTCCATGGGGAAACCCGCGTGGATATAGTCTTCGACGGCGCGCAGCGTCCAGCCGTCGAGCATTTCACACGCGGCGGGAGTGATGGCGCGGGCGGTGATGTCGACGACGGTGTCGGCGGCATCGTCGACGGAATCGAAGATGGCGAGAAGCGTTTTCACGGCTTCGGGCTTGCGCGAAAGCTTTACCGTGATTTCAGTGACCAGGGCGAGCGTGCCTTCCGAGCCGACGAAGAGGCCGGTGAGATCGTAGCCAGGCGTGTCGCCGTGCCGGCTGCCGACGCGAACGATTTCGCCGCCGGGGAGGACGAGCTCAAGCGCGGTGACGTGATTGGTGGTGACGCCGTAGGCGAGGGTGTGCGGGCCACCGGCGTTTTCGGCGACGTTGCCGCCGATGGTGCAGGATTTCCAACTGGAAGGGTCGGGGGCGAAGTAAAGACCGTGAGGCTCAGCGGCGCGGGTGAGTTCGTAATTGACGACGCCGGGTTGGACGATGGCGCGCTGATTTTCGATGTCGAGCTCGAGAATGCGATTCATACGCGCGAAGACGAGCATCACGCCGCCGGTGCGGGCGAGCGCGCCGCCGGAAAGCCCCGTGCCGGCGCCTCGGCCGACGATGGGGACGTTATACTTTGCGGCGAGCTTTGCGATGCGCGAAACGTCGTCGGTGGAATCGGGGAAAACGACGAGGTCTGGACGGCCTTTTTCGACGGAGCCGTCGTACTCATAAAGAAGAAGATCCTCGGGCCGGTAAAGAACGGAAGAGGGGCCGAGGAGTTTCTCGAATTCGCGAACGAGGCCAGAATTCATAGGGCGCAGCTTAGGCGCACCTGGAACTATAGTGAGAATTCCGGGACGCGCGCAACGCCAAGTTATGGCGGGAGCGCGGGGGTGTGTTAGTGTAATTTCCCCAAACTTGCGAAGAGGATGCGATGCCGAAACCGAAAGTGTTTGCTACCCACAGCTTGTTCGAAGCAGCCAGGCAAATTCTTGAAGAAACTTGCGAGGTGGAATATTGGGCGAAGCCGGAACGTCCGCCACGGGAAGAAGTTTTGCGGCGCGTAAAGGACAAAGAGGGGCTGATTTGTCTGCTGACTGAGAAAATCAACGAGGAGCTGCTGGGCGTGGCGCCGAAACTGCGCATTGCGGCAAACGTGGCGGTCGGATTTGACAATATCGACGTGGCGGCGTGCACGAAGCGGGGCGTGGTGGCGACAAACACGCCGGGCGTGCTGGATGAAACGACAGCGGATTTTGCGTGGACGCTGCTGATGGCCGTGGCGCGGCGGCTGAGCGAGGGCGAAGAGCTGGCGCGTTCGGGAAAATGGAAAAATTGGGACCTGGATCAGCTCGTAGGGACAGACGTGTGGGGGAAGACGCTGGGCATTGTCGGGTTCGGGCGAATTGGACGAGCAGTGGCGCGGCGCGCGAGCGGCTTCCAGATGAAGGTGATTTACACGGATGCGCAGCGCGCGCCCGCGGAAGTGGAGAGGGCGTTGAAGGCGGAGTTTTGGGAAATGAATGCATTGCTGGCGGAATCTGACTTTATCAGCGTGCACGTTCCGCTGCTGCCGGAGACGCGACGATTGTTCGACGCGCCGAAATTCAAACGGATGAAGCCGACGGCGTTCTTGATCAATACATCGCGGGGGCCGGTGGTGGATGAAGCGGCGCTGGTGGCAGCGCTGGAGGGCGGGCAGATTGCGGGTGCGGGGCTGGATGTTTACGAGAACGAACCTTTCATTCATCCCGGCCTGAAACGCGCGAATGTGGTGCTTGCGCCGCACATCGCGTCGGCGTCATTGGAGACGCGGACGAAAATGGCGTGCATAGCGGCGAAAAACCTCGTCGCGCTTTTCACGGGACAGCAGCCACCGAACATTTTGAATCCAGAAGTTATGAAAGCATCGTAGCGAATTTCCAAGCAGGCCTCTCATGCCGCAACTGAAGCAGCTCGCCCTGCAGATTTTCCACGAAACGCTGGCGGCGATCAATATTCCCGCGACGATGCAGCGGAAGCTGCGGCGCAAGGGAACGCTGCTGGTGTGCGGTGAAATGAGAATCGATCTGCGAGATTTCGAAAAACTGCGCGTGGTGGCGATCGGGAAAGCGGCGCATGCGATGGTGGAAGGGCTGGCGCTAGTGCTGGCGCCGTTCGTGCGAGTTAGGGGAGTGGTATCCGCGCCCACGGCGGCGAGAAAACCATTGACGGGAATGAAGTACTTCGTGGCAGGGCATCCGGTGCCGAACGCCGAGAGCTGGGAGGCGGCGGAGGCGATTCTAGCGCTGCTGAAGAAGTGTGATGAGAAGACGCTGGTTTTCTTTTTACTTTCGGGAGGCGGATCGGCGCTCGTGGAGTTGCCGCTGGACCCGGCGCAGACGCTCGAGGACGTACAAAATGTGCACCGGGCGCTGGTGACCTGCGGCGCGCCGATCGAGGCAATCAATACGATCCGGAAACACATCTCCGCCGTGAAAGGCGGCCGGCTCGCGGCGGCAGCGAATAGCGCAACGAAAATCACGCTGGCGGTGAGCGATGTTCCGGCGGGGAAGGAGTCGGCGTTGGCGTCAGGGCCGACTCTGCCTGATCCGACTACGGTTGCGGACGCAAAGCGCATCACCGCTGAACATCGCCTGTACGACAGGTTCCCACTGGCATTGCGACGCTGGCTGGCGGAAGGGAAAATACCTGAGACACCGAAAGCCGCTGCCCCCGCATTTCGAAACTCACATTTTTTGCTACTGCTGGGGTTGGATGACCTGCTTCATCCGGCGCATCACGCGGCGGAAGCGAAAGGATTTATCGCCTGCTGCGACAATACCACGGATGACTGGCCGGTGAAGAAAGCGGCGGAGTACCTGCTAGAGCAGTTGGAGGAACTGAGGAGGACGCACGCGGGGCAACGGGTAGCGCTGATTGCGGATGGGGAGGTGAGTTCACCCGTGACCGGAAATGGAATCGGAGGGAGAAATTCAGCGTTTGTGCTGGCGTGCGTGGAGAAGATCGCGGGGAAAAAGATTGCGGTGCTGAGTGCGGGCACCGACGGAATTGACGGGAATAGTCCAGCGGCAGGCGCGGTGGCGGATGGGGAAACGCTCGAACTTGCACGCGCAATTGGTCTCGACCCGGCTGATGCGTTTCGTCGAAGCGATGCCTTCGCATTTTTTTCACGATTCGAGGACGTAATCGTCACCGGGCCGACGGGGAACAATCTGCGTGATTTGCGGATTTTGATTGCGGAACCTTAAGAAGATGAATTCGAAAAGAAAGATTTAACACTGAGACCACAGAGAACTCGGAGTACACAGAGAAGAGAGAGGGCGGACCGAAGTTTTCTCCTGCACAAGAGTATCTGCCGCTTATTGCTTGGGGGGCGGGAAGCGCTTCTCCATGGATTTGAGGCGCTCGCTCATTTCTTGAAGCAGATGTTCGAGTTTTTCGAGCCGTTGTTCGGTGGTGAGCTTTTCATCGCCGCCTTCGGAGGATTCCTCGCCGGAATCTCCGGCACCAGGGTTGGCACCCAGTTTTCCGTCCGTGGGTTTCTTCAGGCGCGCGATCTGCGCCTTGATCATCGGTGCCATCTCGATGCTGAGGTCGTCGCTTTTCAGCAGAGCTTCCAGCGCAGGAATGGCAGTGGCATCGCCGCGCCCACCCAGGGCATAGATCGAGGCCATGCGAACGGGAAAGTGCGGTTCGGTGAGATAAGCGGCAATCTGTTTCGTGATCTCCTTGTTGTCTTTCTGCAGACGCCCGAGGCTATTGATGGCCGCGGTGCGCGAATCGAGCGGCTTGCCGGCGGCAGACCACTGCAAGAGAAGCGGCACGGCCTTATCGTCTCCCAGCGAGCCGAGAGAGCGAAGAGCGGCGTTACGAAGGAAGCCGTCCGGTGAATCGGCGGCGACGGCGGCCTCGAGGGTCGCGAAGGCATTGGGCCCCTTAAGGCGGCCGAGTGCCTGCAACGCGGCGGCGCGGGCGCGATAGGAATCGTCCTGTTTTGCGATGGAATTGAGCTTCGCCGCAACGGCCGGGTCGTCCTTGAAATTGCCAAGGGCGCTGACGACGCGATTGCGGACCCAGGGCTTATCATTCGAATCCAGCGCAGCTAGGAGCAGCTTGGATGCGGAAGCGCCGCCCATTTGGCCGAGGGCGTCGGCGGCGGTGGCGCGAACTCCCCAGGTTTTGTCGTTACGCAGCGTTTCTCCGAGAGCGCCGATGACTTCCTCGTCGTTCTTCATCTTGCCAAGCGCGACAACGGCGTCGGCGCGATCGGCGAGATCCCCGGCGTTCTTCAATTGATAGAGCCATTCCTTCTTTTCTTTGTGGAACTCAGCGGACTTGAGGACGTGGCCGCCCTTGTCGAAGAGAACCATCAGCGGAGCAGACTCCGCAGGCAGTGGGAAAGTCTGATGGTCTTTCGAAACGGTGATGTCGTAGAGCTTGGGTCCCGACGCCGTGGTGATTGCGACTTCGGCGGGAACGCGGAAGAGACCCACGCGGCCCTCGATTTTTTGTGTCTGTTTGACGGCGAGCATCACTTGGTGTTTTTCGCTGTCGTAGGAATAGCTCAATTCGAATTTCGGCGCGCCAGCACCGTACAGCCATTGGCTGAAGAATTGGTCGACGTTGGTGTGCGTAGCCTCTTCTATGGCTTTGGTGAGATCGGATGTGACAACGTTCTTGCCGCCATTCACCTCGAGATAATGCTTGATGCCGCGGTAAAAAGCGTCTTCGCCAATCTGGTGGCGAAGCATGAAGAGGACCCAGCCCGCTTTATTGTAAGCGTTGCCGTCGAATTCGCTGGAATCATCGAAGTCGTGGCGCACGATCGGTTTTTTCCAGAGATTGCTGCTTTCGAACCACTCGCGCGCGTTATTCCAGCGCTCGTAGTCCGCTTGATCCTTGCCGAAGTGCGCTTCGGTCCATACCGCTTCCAGGAACGTGGCAAAGCCTTCGTTGAGCCAGATTTCGCCCCAATCCTTGCAGGTGACGAGATCGCCGAACCACTGGTGACCGAGCTCGTGAGAGATCAAGTCGTCTTGGCCGGTGAAATATTCGGGCGCGATCTTGGGATGAACGAGGGAGTTGCTGTTGTTGGTGGTGGCGCTGGAATTCTCCATGCCGCCGGCGACGAACTCATCGACCATGACCTGCGCGTATTTTTCCCATGCATAGTCGACGCCAAATTTCTTGCTGAACAGCTCCATCATGGCCGGAGTGCGGCCATAGTTGATAGGGAGGCGGTCGCCGCGCCCCTTGGGTGCGTAATAGGTGACGGGGATGCCGCGCCAGGTGTCCTTCACCTCGTCGAATTCACCGGCTACTACGGTGATCAGGTAGGTGGAGCTGGGAACGGACTCTTTCCAATACCAGGTCTTCAATCCCTTTCCGGCGTCGCTGACGCCGATGAGTTTGCCGTTCGAAACGGTGATCCAGGAAGCGGGCACGGTGAGAATCGTTTCGGTCGTGAGGCGATCGTTGGGGTAGTCGTAGGTCGGGAGGTAGTAACGCGTGTCTTCGGATTCGCCTTGAGTCCAAATCTGTTTCGGGCGGTCCGGATAGTCCTTGTCCGGCAGGATGAAGTAGAGGCCTTTGGCGGGTTTGCCTTCGTAACGGATGGCGACGTCGAATTTATCTCCCGTCTTGGCAGCAGCCGGGAGAGGAATAATCAGTTTGTCGGCAGAAGTTTCGAATTTCGCGGGGGCTTTGTTGAGGGTCACGCTCTGAATATTGAGGCCGACGGAGTCGAAAGCGATTTTCGTGGAGCCGCCGCGCAAAATCGAGAGCGAGTGCGTGACTTCGCCGAGAACTTTTTTCTGGTCGAGGTCGAAGCGCAAGGCAATCTTCGAATGCTGCAAATCATAGTCGCGGTTGCGCGCGTACGGCTCATCGGCGCGGAGTTGCGGAGCAGCGATGAAAATCGCCAGCAGCGCCGCGAGCGCAAGAAACGCCACACGACTGCGATGGTGGTTGGTGTTGCGATGGGGTTCTCTGATCATCCGGCTTTGCTCCTGTAAACGGTGTGTCCTGCGCGCTCCAGCGCGGCGATGGCGGCCGGCAAAGTTTCGGATGCGAGAAGCAGGTAATCGGTATCAAAAGTCGAAACGGCAAACAAACTTATTCTTGCTTCGGCGAGCGGCGTGGCCAGTGTGGCGAGGATGCCGATTTCCGACAAAACGAAGGGCCCATGAACTTTCAGGACGCGCCAGCCGGGCTGGGACTGCACGCCCACGGGAACGCGAGAAAGTTCAGTGACAATCGAAAGCTCATCGCCGGTGCGCGTGACGGAAAAGAATGGACCTTGTGTGCCCCAGGCAGGAATAGGCGAATCGGTGGCGAGCCGGGAAATGGCGAAGCGCTCGGGCAGCAAACTGAGTTCAAGATGACGGGTCGCGGCGGCCATTGAGGGCTAGAGCAGGCTCCTCACAAGAGCACCGTCGACCGCGATGGAGACGCCGTTCACGTAGCTGGCACGTTCCGAAGCGAGGAAAGCGACGACTGCGGCAAATTCCTTCGGCGTGCCAAGGCGGCCGGCGGGGATTTTGCGCTCCCAATGGGCGAAGACTTCTTCGGGCTGGGAGCCAGTGCGTGCGGAGATTGAGGAGGCAAGGCCATCGAGGCGAGCTGTGCGCGTGTAGCTCGGGCAAACGTTGTTCACCGTGATGCCGTCGGAGGCGTATTCATTGGCAAGTGTGCGCGCCAGGCCGGTGACCGTGGCGCGGATCGAATTCGAAAGCAGCAGGCCGTCCACGGGCTGCTTGACAGCCGACGATGTAATCGTAGTCAGACGCCCCCACTTGTTTTTTGCATGCGCGGCAGAGTTTCCCTGGCAAAAAAGACGGTGCTCATCAGAAGCTAGTCGACGGCGGAGCGCCAGTCTTCCGGCTTGGTGCTCTTAAAGGAGTTAGACGGAGGACCGCCGGGATTGGTAACGCAGATATCGATGCGGCCGAAGCGGGCTTCGACGGCGGCGGCGAAGGCGGCAACTGCCACCGAATCAGTGACATCCAGCGCTTGAGAGAACCCTTCGCGGCCCGTGCCTTTGCGAATGTGCGCGGCCGTCTCTTCGAGGGTGCTCGCCGTGCGTGCACAAATGGCCACGTGAGCGCCTTCGCAGGCCAGTTCTCCGCAACCGCGCGGCCAAGCCCTTTGCTGGCGGCCGCGACGATGGCTACGCGGCCAGTGAGCCCTAGTTCCATTCCGGCACCCTATTCAAAACTTCAATCGTCTCGCGAAACGGGAAGTGCGTCAATTGTTGGGTATATTCCCGGCAATGGACGTGCTTGAACCGCGCAACGGGGCGCAGTCTCCCAGATCCCAGTTCTGAACAGAGCCGCCCGGTGGCGGATGCCGCGCGTGAGCCTAAAGATGGGGAGCCTGAAACAAGGTGCGGTGGCAGGGCAAGCTTCCGGTGCCACTCTTGGAACGTAGACTTCCGTCTTGCCGAAAGACCTGTGAAAAAGACAGGTCGGCCCTGTGGAATGGACCGCCTTGCGTGTAACCGTTATTGGTTGGAGATGGTGGCCGTTGTCCCGTCGAGCTTCGTAAAGTGGACGGTGAATTTCTCGTTAAATGTCTGCGCCTGGTCCTGAAGGAAGCTGATCGCGGTGGCCTCCCCCAGTACCATCGATACGTCGCTGTCGCTGCGCCAGTGGATTCCGGCGTGGATCCCATGACCGAAAGTGATGTTGTGCGCGAGCTTGTTCAGCTCGCTATTTACCGTGATCTGATTCCTATCCGAACCTGTGTAAGGCACCAGCGCGAGCCCCTCCTCCGTCGGCACCTGCGGATTCGGAATCACGAAATTACCGTCAAAGAAAAACTTCAGAATGGTAATGCAAGCGCCCGCGACAACACCGTGGCCCGTGGGGTAAGACGGATGTGTCGGCGAGCCCTCGGGAAAGGCCTGTGAGAGCAGGTAGGTCCCATACTTGTTGAAGCTGCTCTGAACTGCCTGCGAGTTTAGGACATTGTCGTTCAGACTACCATTGATGCTGCTCCCCTGGCCGGTCTCGATCAACTGCACGATTCCGCCTCCCGACTCCGGGCGATGACGGCGGTGCACAAACCACTTCTGGAACCAACTGCGTTCCAACGCTCGGTAAGCCACTTCACCAAGCATCCCGGCAATGTGCGGCCCGCCGAAAGTGGCGAAGCCGACCTGGGTCTTCGAGTTGCTGTACGGACTACCCGGGTTCGCCGGCACGCCGATGGTGTTAAGCACAAGGAACGCCACGAAATACCCCTGATAGAGCACGGCCGTGTGGGTCCAGGCGGAAAGGTCTCGCCCACTATGCACGCAGCTCAATTGCGCAGCCTTCTGGTTTTGTAGACCGGTGCTGCCGCCATTCTGGATGAGGGCCCAGGAGGAGGAGTCGGTGAGATAGTCGACATTCTGCTGGTAGGTCACCTGCTGCTGGCTGATGGGCTGCTGGCCGAAGAACGTCGGCGTAATGAAGAACTGGGAGATGTATGGTCCTACCGTTTCACCTGGGAAAGCGCCACGGAACAGCAAGTCCGGCGTGACTCGGCCACCACTCCTGGCGCCCGCGTAGTCCGGCTGCCCCGTAAGTTCCTGTGCCGCGTGAGCAGCCACCGGATTCGAGGGGTACTGGGTGAACGGGACGTCACGCAGCAGGGAAGCCCAATACAATTCGATCAGTTCCGTTCCGTACGCTGCGCTGGTCAATGCGGGCGCGGGAGGGACAATCACGACAGTCTCCTGGCATAGTGGTGCAGGAGCGCTACCTAACTTTTGGGAATCGCAACCCTTCAAGTCGAAGGCCAGCCCGCCTTGCGGACCAGTCAGTTTACGTCCGCCGCCCATAATGATGTCCTCGAAGTCCTCAGGGTTCCCGCTATGCAACGCAGCCCTGAAGCTTTGGTACGCATTCAGATCCACGCGCCCGGGGCCGTCTTGCAGAAGTGCTTTGGTGTAAGTGCCACACTTGTCGGCATAGCGCTCCTCGTCGCCATTTGTCGCGTGCGGTGGAGTAGGAACCCTTCGCTCGGCCTTCGCAGCCGCAATGCGGATTTCCTCCGCTTCTTCGGCGCGTTCGGATCCCCCCAATCTGCCATCAGCTTCGGCCGCTCTTGCGGCCGACTGCTTTGTGCCCAGAAGGGGCTCCAAGCCTATTGCACCGACGGTTGCGGCAGCCATGGCAACTCCCCGCACGTTTCCGAGGAATCTGCGGCGGCTTTCCGAGGGCGGCGCGTCCGAGGGTCGGGACGAATCCTGCTGGGCTGAATTCGTGTCTCCAGTGTCCACTTGAATACACTGATTCTTACAGGGAGTTTGTTCGTTCACGCGGGGATCCTTTCAGTATTAGTCTTCATGTTCGCGACGGACGCGTTGAAAATATCAGTGTCGGGGAGCTGGGGGGATGGTCACTGGCAACTGTTTGTTGCTACGCCTTGCCGAGCAATCTTCAGGCAGAGGAAAACCTGATGTCTGTCTCGTTTTGTACACCTAGAGCGTAGCGTCCATCGCCGGGCGGCTTGATGCCCTTCGCGCTCAGGTTAACCAGATTTCTGAGGAACGAAACTGTCTCGAGGAGCAGCGCGAAGAGGGCTCTTCGCTCACACCGAGAACGTTACCCACCCTGAGCGGGCTCAGCGGATCCGCAGCCCTCTCACTCTCCGGGCAAGGACGTCTGTCCCTGGACACATCCTTTCGGTCGGAAATCTCTTTGCGCAAAACAACCCGCAGCACTAAGATGCAGTCAATTGGCAACGTGCGGAGGTGCCTATGCGAGGGACCAGGTGGCTGAGTGGTGCGCTATTTTTGCTGGGCTGCTCGGCTGTTCCTGTCTTCGGACAGCAGATCGGCAAGTTCGTTCCCATCCAGGCGGGGTCGGAGGTGGACCATGCGTTGACCGAGATCAACGCGGCCACAGATCCTGACCAGAAGCTCGCGCTCATCAACAAATTCGCGGAAGGGCCTGGCAAGGAGGGCGACTATCCGCTGGTGGCGGATGG
>Ga0137418_10001701_pt1 | contig 20313 bp, 15 predicted proteins | sample CZODoug3_1_2_16f_FD_122242 | JGI IMG/M metagenome (GOLD analysis project Ga0137418, IMG submission 122242) | Vadose zone soil fungal communities from Angelo Coast Range Reserve, California, USA - CZODoug3_1_2_16fungal (Hybrid Assembly) | ecosystem: Environmental > Terrestrial > Soil > Vadose...
GGTGGACGCCCGGTTCGCGCACGCAGTGAGACAACACACCACCGCCGCGACTCCGCAGAGCGTCCGGCGCGCGCTCATTGTGTGTCGGGCTCGGGTACCGCTTCGACGAGCTCCGTGATCGCCTCCAGCAGCTCGACTCGCCCCTCGCCGGTCTGTGCGCTGAACGGAATCACCTGCTCACTCCCCAGCGCCAGCGAGCGCGAAATCTTCGCCGCCCGCTCCAGTGCTGCCGCCTTCGTCAGCTTGTCCTTCTTTGTCAACGCGACAATCGTCGGCACTTCCGTCTCCGCCAGAAAGTCCAGCATCGCCAGATCATCATCGCTCGGCTCGCGCCTGATGTCCAGCAACAGGACTATACCCCGAAGCTGGGTCGTTCGCTTCAGATAGCTTTCGATGAGGGGCTTCCATTCCGACTTCTTCTCTTTTGAGACACGGGCGTATCCGTAGCCCGGAAGATCTACGAGCACGAAGCCGTTGTTGATGCGGAAGAAATTGATCTCTCGCGTCCGGCCCGGCGTCCGGCTCACCCGTGCGAACGACTTGCGGCGGACTAGCGAATTGAGAAGTGAGGATTTGCCGACGTTCGATCGCCCGGCAAACGCGACTTCTGGAAGCGACGACTCAGGACGCCAGCCATGTCGCTCGGCCATTCCCCCCAGAAACTCCACGTTCCGGATGACCAGCTTGTCGTCACCCGGGTCCTTCGGCATCTAGTGCGTTACAGTATCGTAGAGCGCTTCGCCCGAGGAAGTCGTCGCCGCCGGCTGCGGGCGCAGCGCGAGCGCCAGCACTTCGTCCATCGTCTTCACGGGATGGAAGCGGACCTGCGCCCGCACCTCCTCGGGGAGTTCTTCCACGTCCCGGGCGTTGCCGTATGGAATGATCACGTCGCTCACCTTGTTCCGGTGGGCGGCCACTGACTTCTCCTTGAGGCCGCCAATCGGAAGGACCCGGCCGCGCAGAGTGATCTCTCCGGTCATTGCGACATCGCCGCGCACAGGAACTCCAGTGAGCGCGCTGATAACCGCCGTCGCTATGGCGATTCCAGCCGACGGGCCGTCCTTTGGTGTCGCGCCGGCGGGCATGTGGATGTGGATGTCCCGCGTCCGATAAAATTCCGACTCGATGCCGAGCGCTCTCGCCCGCGCCCGGGCGTACGAAAGAGCGGCGCTCGCCGATTCCTTCATGACGTCGCCGAGCGTTCCCGTGAGCTGCACCTTGCCGCGGCCTTTGACAACGCTGACTTCGATCTCCAGCACTTCGCCGCCAGCCGAGGTGTAGGCGAGACCCGATGCCACGCCGATCTTGTCCTCGAGCGATGTGTCGTCCGGATCAAACGGGGGAGCACCGAGCAGCTCCTTCAGGTCCTGGATCCCGACGGTTTGCAAATTTCCGGCGCTGGATGCTATTTCGGCGCGCTTGCGCGCGAGCTTCCTGGTAACGCGCGCGATACGGCGCTCGAGCTCGCGCACACCAGCCTCGCGGGTGTAGCCGCGCATGATTGCCATCATCACGTCCGGCTCGAGGACGACCTCATCCTTCTTCAAGCCGTTTGCTTCGATCTGGCGTGGCAGCAGGTATTGCCTCGCGATCGCGAGCTTCTCGTGATCGAGATAGCCGGCGATGCGGAGAATCTCCATCCGGTCGCGCAGCGGTTCCGGAATTCCGGCCAGCGAGTTCGCGGTCGTGATGAACAACACCTGCGACAGATCGTAGTCCACCTCGAGGTAGTTGTCGTTGAAGGTCGTGTTCTGCTCGGGGTCGAGGACTTCCAGCAGCGCCGCCGCCGGGTCGCCGCGAAAATCCTGTCCCAGCTTGTCGACCTCGTCCAGCAGAATCACGGGATTGATGACTTCGGCGCGCCTCATCGCCTGGATGATGCGGCCGGGCATCGACCCGATATACGTGCGACGGTGGCCGCGAATCTCCGCTTCGTCGCGCACCCCGCCGAGCGCCATTCTGACAAACTTGCGACTGAGTGCCCTCGCGATCGAGCGGCCAAGCGATGTCTTGCCGACTCCCGGCGGTCCGACCAGGCAGAGGATCTGCCCGTCGAGCCTTCCGACGAGCGACATGACCGCGATGAAGTCGAGGATGCGGTCCTTAACCTCTTCGAGTCCGTAGTGATCCGCATCGAGGATCGATCTCGCCCGCCCAACGTCCAGGACTTCGTCCGTCCGCTCGGTCCAGGGAATCGACACGATCCAGTCGACGAAGTTGCGCGCCACGGTGAATTCGGGGGACATCGGCGGCATCCGCCTCAGTTTTCTGAGCTCTCGAAGTGTCCGCTCCTCCACGGCCGGCGGCAAAGCCTTCTTGCGAATCTGGGCCTCGAGCTCGGCGAAATCATCGCTGTCTTCCTCACCCAGCTCGCGGTGGATTACCCGTAACTGCTCCTGCAGGTAGAACTCGCGCTGGTTCTGGAACATCGCGCCGCGGACATCGTCATCGATCTTGCGTTCGAGACGCAGCAGCTCGATTTCGCCAGAGAGCAGCTCGCCGAGCATCTCCAGCAGGGCCCGAAGATTTTCGGCTTCGAGCAGCGATTGCCGCAGCTCGAACCGGACCGCGACGTGCGCGGCGACCCCGAACGCCTGCCGTTCGGCGGAATCGGTGCTCTGAATGATCGATACGATCTCCGCCGGTATGCGACGGTGGAGACTGACGTATTCCTCGAACGAGTTCATCACGCGCCGGCTCAGTGCTTCCGTCTCGGCGACGTCCGGTGGCTGCGGCCCATCAAACGGGAAGGGCGCTGCGGCCGCCCTGAGCACGTTTCCGGCTGGGATGTAGCGAGTTACGCGGGCGCGGGCGATCCCTTCCACGAGGACGCGGGTGGTTCCCGTCGGAAGACGCGAAACCTGAACGACCCGTCCGATGACGCCTGTCCGATGCAGGTCAGCCGCTGCGGGTTCCTGTTTCTCGCCGTCCCGCTGCGCGACCAGCAGTATGAGCTTGTCCTCCGCGAGTGCGGCCTCGATCGCGGCGAGTGAGGCCGGACGGCCAACGAGGAGGGGAATGACTACATAGGGGAAAATGACAACATCCCGCAGCGGCAGGACCGGGATCCGGTCCGACGTCGGGATGGTCTCGTTATCCCTCTGAAAGACTTGCGCCAAGGCTGATTAGAGGCTGTTCGAGGAGGAAGAAAGATAACTGCAACTTACGACTGCCGGCCGGGCTGACTCTTGAAAAGCAACTTACGACTACCGGCCGGGCCTAACTACAACGTATGACTACCGGCCGGGGGCTTTGTGCGGGGCGGCTGGCGGCTCCGAGCGGGCTGTTTGGTGTGCGCGAACTGGCGTAGGGGTGTGCGATGACAATTGAAAGGCCGTTCAGCGTCGGCTGACCCCGTCATGACTTTCCTGGTCCCCCGTTGCTAGTGTGCCTTGAGGAACAGCCAGCACGTGGCCCCAGGCCGGTCCGTCCAAAGCCCCCAGCCGGTAGTCATACGTTGCAGTTCAGAAAGCTTACGCTTCCTTCTTGCGCCTGATCGGTGAGATCTCGAGCAACGGCTGCGTGCCGTTGGTGATGCACGACTCGGTCACCTTTACCTCGACCACGTCCTCTCTGCTCGGAAGGTCGAACATCACTTCCATGAGAACTTCCTCGAGGATGGCGCGAAGCCCGCGCGCGCCGGTGCCACGCTTGAGCGCCTTGCCGGCGATCGCCACGAGTGCCGCCTCGTCGAAGGTGATCTTCACGTCCTCGAGACCGAACAGCTTGGCGTACTGCTTGGTGAGGGCGTTCTTCGGCTCCTTGAGGATTCGCACCAGCGCTTCTTCGTCGAGCCCTTCGAGCGCGACGGTAACGGGGAGACGGCCCACCAGCTCCGGGATCAATCCGTAACGGAGCAGATCATCGGGCTCGACCTCGCTGAACATCTTGGTCTGGGCGAGCTTCTTGTCGCGAATCGCGGCACCATTGAATCCGATCTGCCGTCGTCCCGTGCGAGACTCGATGATCTTCTCGAGTCCGTCGAAGGCGCCCCCGCAGATGAAGAGGATGTCCTTGGTGTTGAGCTGGATGTATTCCTGCTGCGGGTGCTTGCGGCCCCCCTGCGGCGGAACGGACGCGACCGTTCCCTCGATGATCTTGAGGAGCGCCTGTTGCACGCCTTCCCCCGACACGTCGCGAGTGATGCTGGGATTCTCGGACTTTCGCGCGATCTTGTCGATTTCGTCGATGTACACGATCCCGCGCTCACACTCGGCGACGTTGAAGTCGCCGGCTTGGAGCAGTCTGACGAGAATGTTCTCCACGTCTTCACCGACGTATCCGGCTTCGGTGAGTGTGGTCGCGTCCGCGATCGTGAACGGGACGTCGAGAATGCGGGCTAGCGTGCGTGCCAGTAGCGTCTTACCGACGCCAGTGGGCCCAATAAGCAGAATGTTGGATTTATCGAGCTCGACGTCGTCGTCCTTCAGTGACGTGGAGTTGATGCGCTTGTAGTGGTTGTAAACCGATACAGCCAGTGCCTTCTTCGCCTGCTCCTGCCCGATCACATATTGGTCGAGAACATCCTTGATCTCTTGCGGCGACGGTACCTGGGTTATCGCCTCGGCTACCTCGCGCTCCTCATCCTCCGCCAGAATCTCATTGCAGAGAGCAATGCACTCGTTGCAGATGTAAACAGACGGTCCGGAAATGAACTTCCGCACAGAGTCCTTCGACTTTCCACAGAACGAGCAGCGAAGATGTTTCTCTTGGGACATAGATCAACGGGGAACGAGGGATGCTTGCCCAGCGAATCCGGACATCGAGGTCTTACTGAAGATACCTAACAGCGGGCGCGAATACGGTCAAGCAAAGGCTGTGGGAGCAGGACTCGTGAAGATTTTCACAAGTAACAGATGCCCCCAAATCAGGCTTGCTTGAGCGCCTCGCCCTGTTTGAGTGCTTGTTCCATCTCTCCGCGGTATGAGATCACGTTGTCGATCAAACCGTATTCCTTCGCTTCCTCGGCCGACATGAACCGGTCCCTGTCAGTATCGCGCTCGATGCGCTCAACCGGCTGGCCCGTGTGCTTGGCCATGAGCTTGTTCATCTGTGCCCGCAGGTGGAGGATCTCCTTCGCCTGAATTTCGATATCGGAAGCAGTGCCGCCGCCTCCCCCCTGAGAAGGCTGGTGGATCATGATGCGGGCATGGGGGAGAGCGGACCGCTTGCCTGGACGTCCTGCCGACAGCAGGAACGCGCCCATGCTCGCCGCCAGCCCCATGCAGTTGGTGTTCACCGGCGACTTGAGGAACTGCATCGTGTCGTAGATCGCCAGTCCGGCGGATACGCTTCCGCCTGGCGAGTTGATGTAGATGTGGATGTCCCGTTCCGGGTTATCCGACTCGAGGAAGAGGAGCTGCGCGATCACGATATTGGCGACGTCATCGTTGATCGGCGTGCCAAGGAAAATGATCCGGTCCATCAGGAGCCGGGAGAATACATCGTAGGTGCGCTCGCCGCGGCTCGAGCGCTCGATGACGTACGGCGTGTAGATCGTCGGCATTGGCTCTTCGTCTTCCCGTTTAGGCATTAGTCGATACATCGTTTCTGTCCAGCAGCCACTTGAACACCTTGTCTTCAGTGATGCTGCGCTCCATCTCCTTCAACCGGCCACTCTTCTCGAGCTGGGCGTAGATCTGGCCGGGGTTCGCCCCTCTCTTTTCAGCTTGCTCAGCAATGCGATCGTCAAGATCCTTTTCCGTGGCGATCAATCCTTCCTTCTCCGCGATGGTCTCGATCACCAGATCGCGCCTGATTTGCCGCTCGGCCATCGACCGGAATTCACCCGCGAACTGGTCGCGCTGGTCTTCCGGAATCTTGTACGACTCGGCGTAGCTCTGGACGAACTGCTGGATCCAGCTCTTCGGCACGTCGAACGCGTTGGCGGCGATGATCTGATCGATCAGCTGCTGCCTCACTCCCGCTTCGACCTCGTGCTCGGCATGGCGCTCCATGTCGGAACGAACGGCCTTCTTCAGGGCATCGAGCGACTCGAAATCACCGACCTCTCGCGCGAGCGCGTCGTCGAGAGGAGGAGCTGATTTCCGCTTCACTTCGTTGAGCGTGATGCGGACCGTCTTCGTCTGTCCACGTTGTGCTTCATCGGGAAAATCGTCGGGCCACTTCACCGGCCGCTCGACGGTCTCGCCGGGCGCGGCTTCCATGACCAGCTCTTCGATCCCGGGGATTGCCTGGCCGGCGCCAAGGACGAGCGGGTAGCTTTTCCCCTCGCCTGCGTCGGTGCCCGCCACGCCCGTCGCAATCTGTACGTTCACCATGTCGCCGGGCTTTGGCTTCTCCGTGACGGGTGCCCAGGTCGCCTTCTCGTCGCGGACCTGCTCAAGCTGCTCATTGAGCTGCTCATCGGTGACCGTCGCGGCTTCACGCTGAATTCGGAAGCCATTTGTCCTTGCAAGCTCGATCGTAGGCCTGACTTCGAGGTGTAGCTCGAAAGTGAGCGGTTTCCCTTCTTCGAACTTCAAGTCGTGGATGTGGGGCTGGGCGGCTACCTTGATGCTCTCCTTCTCCACGAACTCCTGGTAGGCTTCGCGAACGATCGACTCCAGTGCTTCCTGCCTGATCGCCTCGCCAAACTTCTTCCGGACCACGGTCGCCGGGGCCTTCCCTGGTCTGAACCCGGGGAGCCGCACCGTCGAGGCATAACGTCTCGCGGCCTTGTCTTCTGCATCTTTCACCGCCTCCGCGGGCACGGAGACCTGAATGTGGCGCTCGACCCCCTCTGACTCGCGAGACGTAAACTCGATCTTCATGTCCGCAATATAACAGAGTTGCAAGGCCCCGATCCGCCCATTCAGGAGTGATCAGGGACATAACGAAAGGCGCTGTCCCAAGGGTAAGCCAGGTTTTCGGCAGGCACCGCTATTGCTTTCCCCCTCGGAGCCGGAACAGTGGTCAACGCCTACCAAACTTCGCACGGAGACGGACGATGCAGCTGGATACGCTCAAGGAACTTTACATCGCCGAGCTCAAAGATCTTTACAGCGCCGAGAAGCAGATCGTGAAGGCGCTTCCGAAAATGATCAGGGCGACAAAGCATCCGGAGCTGAAGGTTGCCTTCAAGACGCATCTCCAGCAGACCAATGAGCACGTAAAGCGTCTGGAGTTGATTTGCCAGGAACTCGGCGCCACTCCGCGTGGAAGGAAAAGCGTGGGGATGGAGGGACTGCTGGCGGAAGGCAGTGAACTGATCCAGGAAGAGCCCGACGACGACGTCCTGGACGCCGGACTAATTTCTGCGGCGCAGCACGTCGAGCACTACGAGATGGCCGGTTACGGAACCGTTCGAACCTACGCGAGGCAGCTCGGCTATGAATCGCAGATGCAGCTGCTTCAGCAGACCCTGGACGAGGAAGGCGCGACCGACCATCTCCTCACCGAGCTCGCGGAAGCGAGGATCAACATCGCAGCAGAGTAAGAGAACCGAGGGCAGAGATGCGCAAAGATCGTGAGAGCTTCACGCGAATTGCGGGCGCGCCAAGCCAGTTGCGATGCGACCCGCTTACGATCCTCTGCGGCCCGATTTCATCGACGTTGCGGGCGGCTTTCCTGATCTCACTGGCGGCGCTGGAGGCGGCGCAGGTGGCTGGAGCTTCGTGGGGTCGGGGACCGAATGAGGCTGCGGTCCTTTCCTTTTCTTCGAGAAGTCGGGGATCTCGTTTTTTCTCTTCATTCTGGTCTCCGTTCAGGAAGAATACTTTTGCGCCATGCGAAAGGGGGGACTCGAACCCCCACGGATTGCTCCACTGGATCCTAAGTCCAGCGCGTCTACCAAATTCCGCCACTTCCGCGCTCGCGATCAAAAGATAGCAGCGCCTCGGGATCGCGTGAAAGCTCCAACTCGATGGGTCCAGCGCCAAAAAGAAAAAGCCCCCGCAATCTGCGGGGGCTTTTTCGCGGGGAGAAATGCCGCCGCTACTTGCCTATCTGCAGATTCACGATTCGCGGCGCGTGCAACCGGTCATCAAGCGAATAGACGCTTAGGCTGACGTAGTCGCCGTCCTTGAGCCGGCTTAGCACCTGCTGCAATTCAGCCGGCGTGTTGACCGCGCGACGCGGAGCCGGAAACAAGACCTCCGTGATCACGTCGTTCCGCGCGAGCTTCTGGTCGGCGGGTCCGCCCGGGGTGACATCCGATACCAGGACGCCGCGGACCGGCGCGGTAAGTCTCGCCTGCGCGGCAATCTCCGGACTTACCGGCGCGACCGAGATTCCGAGCGCGGGGTGCAGCATCCCACTCGGTGGGGCGTTCGCCGGTGAAGAAGCGTTTGCAACCTCTTGATCGGTCTTGGCCTCCATCAGCGTCACGCGGAAATTCTTACGCTGACCATAACGCATCGCTTCGATCTCGATCGTCTCGCCAGGATTGTGGTTGCGGACAATTCTCTGAAGTGTGCTCACGCGGTCGACCGGCTGGCCATCAGCGGTGATGATGACGTCACCCGGTTGCAGGCCCGCTTTCTTCGCCGGGCTGTCTTCGTTGGGAAAGTTGCGAACCAGCACGCCACGAATGTCCTTCACGCCCGCGACAGCAGCGTCTTCCGGACTCACGTCGTCAATGCCGATCATCAGTGCCGGAACGCGAACGTGTCCGTTGGCGATGAGCTGGTCCATCACGCGCTTGGCGAGCGTGATTGGAATCGCGAAGCCATAGCCCGCGTTGTATCCGGTCGGGCTCGCGATCGCGCTGTTGATTCCGATCACTTCGCCGCGTGCATTAACTAGCGGACCACCCGAGTTTCCCGGGTTGATAGCGGCATCCGTCTGAATCAGATCGCTGATCGCGTACTGGTTCGTGCCGTTCGGATTCATCAGCTCGGCGAGGCTGCGGCCTTTGGCGCTGACGATTCCGGCCGTAACCGTGTTCTCGAGTCCAAGCGGATTGCCGATTGCGAGTACCCACTCGCCAATCCGCGATGTCGCGTCGTTGCCCAGCGCAAGCGTGGGGAAGTTGGTCCCATCGATCTTGATCACCGCCACGTCGGTCGTTCGATCGTGACCGATGACCTTGGCAGTGAAGACGCGATGGTCGAGGAGTTTTACCGTCACCTTGTCGGCGATGGTCTCGCGATCAGAGTTCGTGACGACGTGGTTGTTCGTGAGGATGTATCCGTTGGACGTCACGATGAAGCCCGAGCCCTGGCCGCGCATCGGCCGCTGCTGCTGCGGGATATCGAACTGACGGAAGAAATCTTCCATTCCCGGCGGAACGCTCTGCGGAGGCTGAGCGCGTCCGCGCTGCGAGGAGTTTCCCGTCTTTGGGTTGCTGATTACCTCAATTGAAACGACCGCGGGCGTGACGTTATTGGCGATCGCGACGAATGCGTTGCTTGCTTCGGCAATTGGCTGGACGACTGCCGGTGCGGGACGAGTCTGCGCAAATCCGAGCTTGGTCCAGTTAAGACCGGATGCGACGATTAGTCCGCCTGCAAAGGCGGTGATCACGGCTACGAAGAGCCGCGCTCTCTGAGTTCCAAGTGACATGCGACTATGTGGCTAAGGGACTAAGTGACTAAAGGGTGTAACTATAGGACACAATGTAGGAGCTACAGGTTTCACGCCAGTCCAGGCAGCCTTTGCCGCTGGGCAACGAAAAAAAAGCGTCGCTCCCGTTTCTATTAATACGCGTGAGAGATCGACTTGCTCCAAGTTTTCTTTTTTTTTTCTTTCTTGAAACCGACCGGATGAGCACACGACCATCCTTCGGCGGAGCCCGAGAATCGGCGCCATTGCCCCGAAATGTTCGCTACGAACGCCCTTCTTCAGCCTTGTTCTCCTCCACGCCGTAGCGCGAAAATAAACAAAGTTTTACCAAGAGTGCCCGTGCTTCGAACCTTTGGACCGCCTATCTCGCGCGCGCTCCAACCCCTGTAACGAAACGATGCTGCTGTAAAAAAACGTTGCACCGTTATTGATGAGCTTGGGAGATCAGTTATTGTAAGCCTATGATTTATAACGACTTCATCGGAGGCACGCGCGTTGCCTTAGGGTGACCGTCTTCCCGACCCACCCTCTAACAAAAGACCTCAAATGTTTCGATTAGGGCTCCGCCGCTCCCTTGTCATCGCCATCGGTGCGCTCGTCCTGGCCTCGTGCTCAGAGGGTGGGATTTCCGCGCCGACCGGCGCATCCGCGGTTGCTTCAACGCTTTCATCCGCAACTCCTGAGTTCGACAAGCATGGCCTGACTGGCGCGGTCACTGACGCCAGCCATCTCGAGCTCAAGGCCGTCTGGTGGAAGAAGCAGCACAAGGACGTGATAAGGGTTTCGAAGACCATTGATCAGTCGGGCGGAACGATTTCGATCCCCGAGACAGGTCTGACGCTTTCGTTCCCGGCGGGCGCGGTCACGGGTCCTCTTACCATCACGATCACTTCCGACGACAAATACGTCGCGTATAAGATGGAACCGACTGGCACGAGGTTCCTGAAGGACGTTACGGCGACGCAGCTCCTCAACGCCACGTCCATCTTCGGTGAGCCGCTGCGCAACCAGCTATACGCGGCGTACATCGCGGATGACAACATCAAGCTCAGTGGAAAGGTGCCCGCTCTGGAGATAGAGCCATCGACCACGATTTTCTCCGCGCTCCTTCCACAAGCGCACGTCTGGATCATCAGACACTTCTCGCGTTACATGCTCGCTTCGGGCTGACCGTTACATAGAAATCGATCGCTACACAAACCACCAACCGGGTTCCCTCGATGCTTCGCTCCAGATTCGTGCGCTCATTCGTGCTCGTCCTGACAACGTTCGTAGCGATTTCCTGCGCGGACTACACACCAATTGAGCCGATAACGGCTCCGACGAAAGCCCAGGATGGGCTCATCGGAGACCTTCTCGGACTCGTGACCGGGCTGCTGGGCTCGATCATCAAGGTCATTTCGTTCCAGTCCGATCCGAACGGAATCCCGGTCACCGCAATCAAGTGGGCTCCGACGCACGTTAATCAGACGCGCAGCGTCTCCGGGACCATTGGTTACAACGGCGGCTCGCTCGCCCTCGGGGGCTCGGACTTCACGATCACATTCCCGAAGGGCGCGCTAACGACGTCGACCTGGATCACGATCACTTCAGACGCGAGCGGTTACGTGTCCTACGACATGAAGCCGCATGGTCTCAGGTTCGCAAAACCGGTCGTCGTCACCCAGAGTCTGAAGAATACCGCGGTCTACAAAACTCCTGTTGCCTTGAACGCGGCTTGCGCCTATTTCCCGAAAGATCTGTTGAATCTCAGCGGAGTTCTCAAGGCGCTGGAAATCGAGACCACCACGATCTACTCTGCTCCGACAAGCGGCCAGCAGAACGGACAGTACCAGCTTGTGCCCGAAGTCGAAACCTGGCAGCTCAATCACTTTTCCCGTTACATGCTAGCTTCAGGCTGACAACAAACCGATTCAGAAAATCGTAATCGAAGTGTCATGACTTCCCTGAACCCGGTCGCTGTGCATGCAGAAATCCGATGATGTAGAGCGCGCCCGCCAGCTGGTAGAGAAGGCACGGGTAGCGGAGCAGCATGAGGAGACTGCCAAGGCGATGGGTCTCTACGACGACGCTTTGGCCGAGTTCAGGGAAGACAGCCTCGATCCGTTTCTTCCAGAAGTGCTCCGATGGAAGGGAACGCTGTTGAGGGAGCGGGGGGAAACCGAAAGTGCGTATCGGTGCTACACGAGGAGCCTGGAGAAGGCGACGCTAATTGGGTCCGAGGGGGCGACAGCGCATGCCCTTAACTGTCTGGGCACGATTTCGCAGCGACGAGGCGATCAGAAGGAGACGGAGCGCCTCTACGCACAGGCGTCAGAATTTGCCGAGAGAGCTCGTGACGCGAGACTACTCGGCATGATCGAACAGAATCGCGGCGTGCTGGCGAGCATGCGAGGCGATTTCGGAAAGGCCGCCGTGTTCTATTCCAGGAGCCTCGGCGCGTTCGAAATGGCGGGCGATGCGGAGCCCATGTCGTGGGTCCTCAATAACCTGGGAATTCTCCACACCAAGATCAGAAATTTCGACGAGGCGCGCGGACATCTCGAGCGTGGACGCGCGATCGCGGTAAATCGAGGTGACACGGTCGTCGAGAACGTGACCACGCTCAACCTCGCTGAAGTCTGGGTCGGACTTGGCCGGCTGGACACCGCGGACAAGTACTGTGCGATGGCGCTCGAGCAGGCCCAGCGGAGGGGCGATCATCTTTCCGCCGCCGGTGCGCTCAAAATTCGGGCGGCAATCGAGCGCCAGCGTGGGGCGCTGGACAAGAGCATCGCCACACTTCGCATCGCGATCTTCGAGGCGGAGGGCGCCGATGATCGCCTGCTCCACGCCGAGATGCTTCGCGAGCTGGGCGAGATCTCCCGCGCCGTCGGAAACGCTGGAGCCGCGCGCTCGGCATTTCGGGAAGCGGTCGATACTTACCAGGCGATCGGCGCCAACCAGGAAGTAGCCGAGGTCGAAGCCCAACTGGACTCTCTACCCGGTTGACGGCGGTTGTACCTCGAGGTGCCGAGGGTCATCACGGGTGACTCGGTAGGCTCCTCCTTGTGGTCGTTGCGGGTGACTCGCTAGGCTCTTCCTCGTCTCCCTAGCGCTGGCCGGAGATTCCTGATTCGGGAAACCGCGCGACAGGGCGCGCTCCGGGACCGTTGTTGCGCCGTCATGACAAACCGCAGGCCGACAGTTGAATTGAGGGCGGTGGAATCCTCCGCCGTTAGAGACAGCATCGATCGCGCGAAACAAGCTGAGCGCGATGGACGCTGGGCTGACGCGTGCGCGGTGTACGAAAGCCTGGTGCGGGATCCCGATACGCTGGCGGCTACACGTCTCGCCGCACTCAGATGGCTGGGACGCGCCTACCTCGAGCAGGGCAATCGTGGAGCGGCGCTCGACGTCCTCGAAGCAGCGGTAACCTCCGCGGATATCGTCGGTTCTCCGCCGGCAGTCGCCCAGGCACTAAACGTCGTCGGGATAGTTTATCAGGTCGCGGGCGACCTGGACCAGGCGGCGACGATCTACGCGGCGGCGCGCGAGAAGGCGGAGCTCGCTGGCGACGGGGCGCTCATGGCGATGATCGATCAGAATCTCGGCACCGTCGCCATGATTCGCGGTGACATACGAGGGGCCCTCGAAGCTTTTCGCCTGAGTCATCTCGGATATCAGACGCTGGGAATGCGCAATCACGAAGCGCAGGTGCTTAACAACATCGCTCTGGCATATATGGAGCTTGGTGAGCTGTCCGACGCAGAAGTAGCGTACAACGAGGCCACTCGTGCGTTCGAGGAGGACGGCGATCACGCGCGTCAGCTCGATCTCGCCGTCAACAAAGTGCAGCTTTACATCGCTGGGCGCCGTTACGACGAGGCGCTGATACAGTGCAACGAACTGTTGGCGGTTCCGGCCGCCGAGACAGCTCCTTGGCGAGGTGAGGTGTTTCGGCACCTCGGCGTCATAGCCCGGGAGCGTGGTGATTTTGTCCAGGCCGCCGACAATCTGCTCAAGGCGGAGCAGCACTCGCTGGAAAGCGGAGATCTCCTGCTCCGGGCAGATGTGTCGGAGCAACTCGCCGGGATGTATTGGGCGCAGAAGCGGCATCGCGACATGCTCCAGCGCCTCAACGAAGCCCACTCTCTCTACTCCCAGCTCAAGGCGCAGCATAGGGTCGCCGAGGTCGAGAAGAGAAACGGCGCGCTCGAAGCGCGCTTCCTGGAGATGGCGAAGCAGTGGGGTGATTCGATTGAAAGCAAGGACCGCTACACTCAGGGCCATTGCGAGCGCGTCGCTTTCTTCGCTTGCGTGCTGGCGGACAGCGCCGGCTTCAACTCGCGATCTCTGTTCTGGTTCCGGATCGGCGCGCTGCTCCACGACATCGGTAAAATCATCGTACCGACGGAAGTCCTGAATAAACCGGGCAAGCTGACCGACGAGGAATGGGTGATCATGAAGCGCCACCCGGAAGCCGGGCTCGAGCTCGTCGCGGACATCGATTTTCCAGGCGACATCGGGGCGATCATCCGCAACCACCACGAGCGCTGGGATGGCGCCGGTTATCCCGACGGACTCAAAGGCGATGAAATCCCATTCGCGGCGCGGATTCTTTGCGTCGCTGACGTCTACGACGCTCTGACAACGACCCGATCGTACCGGCCAGGGCTGACCCATGCTCGCGCGGCGGAGATAATGAAGGCGTCAACCGGCCAATTCGATCCCCAGCTTCTGGAAACCTTCCTCGTTTGGGCGGAAACAGCTGATATTCCTGGCCGGCCAACGCCGCAGCGAATGGCGATTTTCGCGTCAGGAGTCGCCGAGTGAATGCGAAGAAACCCCGATAAAGGAATGTTTCTTTTTGGAACGGAACGTTAGACCAAAAGGGACCACCGAGGTGGTCCGGAATTCGTAAGCCTTTGCGAATAGCGAGGTTAGGAAGGGCACAGCCTATGCCACTGTTGAGCTTGTATTACACAAAGTCTCTAACCGAGGTGGTGTACGATGTTCAGTCACCGCGTGTTTCGATACCTCGGGCTGGCTTTGACCGCTGCAGCTGCTATCTCTTGCGGCGACCTCACCAGCTCAACCAGTCCAGCCCAAGCAAAAGTGCTCCCGCCGTCGTCGACAGTGCGGGCGTCCTTTTCCCGTTATATCCTCATCTCAGGCGCGTGGGTATGCGTCGAAGGCTGCGGCGTAGGATCCAAGTAGACCGACCGTCGGATTTTGGTTACAACAGCAATCAGTGAGGCATAAGACATGAGAAATTCGACGGTCTGGGAGCAATACGATGCAGACTGATTCGGAACACTTGGGGCCTCGCCAATCCTCTCGGAAAGAAAGCGCGCGCGGGCTCGTCAGTCGAGCCCGCGACGCCGAGCGGCGTGGAGACACCGCGAGATCGCTCGGGCTGTACGACGATGCGATCGAGGCTCTCGAGCGCGAGCAGGATGCGGCTCTGCTCGCCGACGCTCTGCGGTGGAAGGGCACACTGCACCGCGAGCAGGGGGAAACAGAAGCCGCCTATCGCTGCTACACGCAAAGCCTGATTCACGCCGAAAAATGCGGTTCAATCAGCGGTCGGGCGCACGGATTCAATTGCCTCGCTATCATCGCGCAGCGTCGCGGCAATCTCCTCGAGAGCGAGAAGCTTTACACCCAAGCCGCGGAGTTTGCGGGAAAAGCGGGGGACGTCCGTCTTTTGGGAATGATCGAGCAGAATCGCGGCGTCCTTTTCAACATGCGCGGTAACTTCGTCGCCGCCGAAGCTCGCTACGCCAACAGCCTCGGCGCGTTCGAGCGCGCGAATGACGACGAGGCGGTGTCGTGGGTGCTCAACAACCTGGGTATGCTCTACACCAAGCTCGGTCACTATCAGCGTGCGATCGAGACGTTCGTGAGAGGCTTGACGATCGCGAAGTTGCGTGGCGATTCATTGGTCGAGAGCGTTATCACTCTCAACCTGGCCGAGGTCTGGGTGGCAACCGGTAAGCTGGACGCAGCAGAGAAAGCTTGCATATCGTCTCTCGAGGGTGCGCAGACGCGCGGCGATCATCTCACCATCGCTGAAGCGCTCAAGTGTCGGGCGAGAATCGAGCGCGAGCGAGGCGCGTTACACGAGAGCATTGCGACGCTTCGGATCGGGATCTTCGAAGCAGAGGGACTCGAGGACCGGCTGCTCCAAGCCGAGATGCTCCGCGAATTCGGCCAGACTTCGAGGGCGCTCGGCAACGCCGCGGATGCCCAGCTGGCATGGCGAGAAGCGGCGGAGTCATTCGAGGACGTTGGCGCCCAACACGAGGCCGCCGAAATCAACGCTCTCCTCGCCTCGCTTCCGAGCTAACCCCCTCCTGGGGCGCTTCCCCGCCCACGCGGGTTCCGCAAGGCCCTAAGTCCCGAAGAATGGGTGACTTGGCTCCCCATTTCTTCGTCTCCTTCATAAGCCCCCTTGGGGGCTAATTCGCTCGGTCAACTCAAATTCCGCGCGCGGATTGTTCGATCGTCTGCGCGAAAAAGGAACGGTGTAATTATCACAGCCCGATCGCAGTTGGCGTCCGCGGACCGCTGGGACTCCCATGTAATAGGTGAGAGCACGGCCATCCGTGAAGTCATTGCCCTTGCGACCCAGGTAGCGGCGAGTCGCAGCATGACCGTTTTGCTCGTAGGCGAGACCGGGACTGGCAAGGAGCTCTTTGCGCGCGGCCTCCACGCGGCGAGCTCGCGTGCGACCGAGCCTTTCGTGGCAATCAATTGCGCGGCAATTCCCGAGACGCTGCTCGAAAGCGAGCTGTTCGGCCACGAGCCAGGCGCATTTACCGATGCACGTGTCCTCAAGCGCGGCCTGTTCGAGGTCGCAGGTACCGGCACAGTATTTCTCGACGAAGTGGCCGAGCTTCCGCTCAAGTTGCAAGCGAAGCTATTGCGCGTGGTCGAAGACCGGCGCTTTCGCCGGCTCGGCGGCTCGGAAGAGCGGGCTCTGTCGGCGCGCATCATCGCGGGCACCAACTCCTCGCTGGAGACGGCCGTCGCCGACAATCGCTTCCGCGCGGATCTATTCTACCGGCTGAACGTCGTGCGACTCGAGCTTCCGTCGCTGCGTGAGCGGGACGGCGACATTCCGATTCTTGCCAACTACTTCGTCAAGCGACACGCCGAAGCCGAGGGCCGGGAGAACCTGCGTCTTGGACAGGATTCGGTCAGCGCGCTGGAAAGACACCGTTGGCCGGGTAATATTCGTGAGCTCAAGAACGTCATCGAACGTGCTGTGGTTGTCTGCACCGGCGATGTCATTCAGCCCCACCACCTTTCGCTGCAGCGGCGGTCGTTTATCCCCTTGGTCGAAACCCCCACTGGCGGCGTGATCCGCATACCCGCTGAAGGCAAGTCGCTCCAGGCGATCGTCGACGAGGCCATTCACACCACAATTGGCCTCACCGGTGGAAACCTCAGCGCAGCAGCCCGCATCCTCGGAATCTCGCGGCCGACCCTGACGAGAAAGCTCCGCGACGAAGGCTCCGCCCGCCGCACAATCCTCGCTTCGTCATGAGAGTGCGCTACACTCCTCGCTCCAACGAGGTAGAATCGCCGGAGATAAGCGTACTCATAGAGGCGGCAAAACTCGCCGAGCGCGAGGGCCGGTGGAGCGATGCCTCGGTTCGCTACGAAGCACTGGTACGGAACCCGTTCGCAAGTGATCACACCAGGCTTTCCGCGCTGCGGTGGCTGGGAAGAGCATACCTCGAGCAGGGCAATCGCGGCGCGGCGATAGATGTTCTGGAAGCGGCGGTTGCCGCCGCGACTCAGGCCGGCTCGCCGTCAGCGATCGCCCACGCGCTCAATGTGGTCGCGATAGTCCACCAGACCGGCGGAGATCTGGACCGGGCCGAATCGATGTACACCGAGGCGAGACTCACCGCGCAGTCGATCATGGACGCCGAGGCGCTCGCGATGATCGACCAGAATCTCGGCACCGTCGCCAGCATTCGCGGCGACATGCACCGCGCGCTCGAGGCGTTTCATCTGAGCCTCGACGGCTACCGCGCGCTCGGCATGCGGGACCAGGCAGCGCAGGTTCTCAACAACATCGGACTGGCTTACAGCGACATGGGCGAGCTCGAACGCGCCGAAGCCGCGTATACAGAAGCCGAGCAGGCCTTCGGCGAGGAACGCGACCAGACCAACAAGCTGAACGTCGCGCTCAACCAGGTGCAGCTCTGCATCGCGACCGAACGGTTCGACGAAGCGATGGATCGAGTCGAGCCACTGCTCGCGCTCACCGGGGAGATCGCGCCCTCATGGCGCGGAGAGGTCTTCAGGCACGTTGGCGTGATCGCGCGCGAGCGGGGTGACTACGTCAAGGCGGCCGAGTATCTCGGGCGAGCATGCGAGTGCGCAGAGGAAGGAGAGGACCTGCTGCTCAAGGCCGACGTGACCGAGCAGCTCGCCGAACTTTACTGGACGCAGAAGCGGCATCGCGACATGCTTTTGAACCTCAACCAATCGCACGCTCTCTACTCGCGGCTGAAGGCGCAGCATCGTGTCGCGCAGGTGGAGCGGCGAAACGCGGCACTCGAGGCGCGATTCCTGGAGATGGCGCACCACTGGGGCGATTCGATCGAAAGCAAGGACCACTATACCCAAGGCCACTGCCAACGCGTGGCTTTCTTTGCGTGTGTGCTCGCCGACAGCGCCGGAATGGATTCGCGCTCACTGTTCTGGTTCAGGCTCGGCGCGCTACTCCACGACATCGGGAAGATCATCGTGCCCACCGAAGTGCTGAACAAGGCGGGCGAGCTGACCGAGGAGGAATGGGCGATCATGAAGCGCCACCCGGAGGCGGGACTCGAGCTGGTGGCGGATATCGACTTTCCGGGGGACGTTCGCGCCATCATCCGGAATCACCACGAGCGTTGGGACGGAGCTGGATATCCCGACGGTCTGGCCGGAGATGAGATTCCTTTCGCCGCGCGGATTCTCTGCGTTGCCGATGTTTATGACGCGCTGACGACCGCGCGCTCGTATCGGGATTGCTTGTCGCACGCGCGCGCGGCGGAGGAGATGCGTGCCCAGAAAGGACAGTTCGACCCACAGCTGCTCACGACATTTCTCGAGTGGGCCGCAGCGAATGCAACCGAGCATTCGACCCCGCAGCGCGTCGCGACCTTCGCGATGGACACCATTTCTACGGAAATCCGGGCCTAATGGGTGGAAGATCAGTTTTCTCGATCACGCTGTCGGCGATTTTCCTTCTCGGCGCGTGTTCGGGGGATAAGCGTGTGGGCGGAACTATCGTGCTTTCTTCCGCCGCGGATGCCGACGTTCTTTTTCCACCGCTCACGATATCGGTTCAGGGGAAGGAGATCGTTGATCAGGTATTTGACAACCTCGCCGACATCGGCCCGTCACTCAACACGGTTGGCGACGCCGGATTTACGCCGCGGTTAGCGGATCGCTGGCGGTGGAGTTCCGACTCTCTGTCGGTGGCTTTCCATATAAATCCACGGGCACGATGGCACGATGGCATTCCGGTGGGCGCCGAGGACGTGCGATATACGTTTCAGCTGGTAAAGGACACATCGCTCGCTTCGCCGCTCACCTCGAATCTCGATAACGTAGATTCGGTGTCGGTCCCGGACTCGCTCACGGCAGTCGTGTGGTTTCACCACCGCGCTCCGGATGCATTCTTCAAGGCCGCGAGTCCGGTAGTGATTCTCCCCGCTCACCTGCTGCGTCAAATTGCGTCGACCGGATTCCAGGCTAGCGGTTTCGCGCGGGCACCTGTGGGAAGCGGGCGGTTCCGGTTCGCGGTGTGGGATCGCGGGTCCCGAATCGTACTCAAGGCAGATAGCGCGAATTATCGGGGCAGGCCCGTCGCCGACCAGGTGATCTGGCTCGTGTCGCCGGACTATCAGACGGCGTCAGTGAGATTCCTCGGCGGCACCGCCGATTTCCTCGATGTCGTGAAGCCGGAGCTGATTCCGCAGGTGAAGGCGAAGGGCGCCGACATTATCATCTCTCCCGGGAGTCTCGACTACGGCTACGCCGCATTCAATCTGCGCAACGCGACGAACACCGGCCCGCATCCTATTTTCGGAGATCGCGACACACGCAGAGCGCTGGTGATGGCGATCGACCGATCCGCGATCGTGCGCAACGTGTTCGACACGCTGGGTCTTGTTGCCCACGGGCCGGCGACCCGGATCATGCCGACGAGCGATACAACGATCGGAATTCCGTACGATCCCGAGAAGGCCGCCCGCACGCTCGACTCGCTCGGGTGGAAGCGTGGAGGCGATGGCATGCGCGCGTGCGCAAAGACACCGCTCGCCTTCGCCCTCATGGTTCCCGGCTCCAGCCCGATCCGAATGAAGATCGCCGTTCTTCTTCAGGAGCAGTGGAGGAAGGCAGGCGCGAACGTCCGTATTGAGGCGCTGGAGCTGAACACGTTCGGCGCCCGAATGGAAGAGCGAAAGTTCGAGGCGCTGCTGAACGCCTGGCACATCGACCCAACGCCTTCATCGGTGCGCGAGGAGTGGGCAAGCTCCGAGATCAAGAAGGGCGGTTACAACGCTACGTCCTATCGGAATCCGGCCTTTGACGCGGTGATCGACAGCGCGGTGACCGAGATGAACCCTTCACGCAGCGTTCAGTTATATCGGCGTGCCTATAGAATTCTTTCCGACGATGCCCCCGCCATGTGGATCTACGAGCTGCGCAATGTTCAAGGCGCATCGAAGCGGATTCACCCCGTGGGCATCCGCCCCGATGCATGGTGGTCGGGTCTCGCCGACTGGAGGGTCGGAGGCTGATGGCCGAGGGTGG
>Ga0137418_10001702_pt1 | contig 20302 bp, 18 predicted proteins | sample CZODoug3_1_2_16f_FD_122242 | JGI IMG/M metagenome (GOLD analysis project Ga0137418, IMG submission 122242) | Vadose zone soil fungal communities from Angelo Coast Range Reserve, California, USA - CZODoug3_1_2_16fungal (Hybrid Assembly) | ecosystem: Environmental > Terrestrial > Soil > Vadose...
GGTCTCTGGGGGGAGAGCCTCGTCAACTGAAACTTGTTGCCCTAAGATCGAGTAAAGGTCCATGCCATCACTGTTGCTCGCGTTGCTTCTTCGCGCGGAGGCGTGCTGCTCGCCGCCAACCTCCGGGCCAGATACCTCAAGACCAAGGCACTATTGTTCGAAGTGTACCCTGCCTAAGCACGATGTCAAGAACCCGAAAGGACAGACTTACTGAAATTGCCCGAATCGCCGTCACTTTCCCGATTCGACCCGCGTCGGCACTTGTCTCACGGGAAGGTATCTCTTCTCCACCGAGGCCACCACAACATAGTTGGGATCGACCATCTCCGACAGCCGAACGTGCCCGACCTTGGTCAGCAGTTCATAGGCATCCATTTCGGACAGTCCGTAATCATGGTGGATCCAGCGGACGAGTTCCGTGAACGCGATGCGCAGCGCGTCGTCCACGGGACGGTACGCGCCCACCGTCATGATGCTCTGGTCATTCTCAAAGCGCGGCCAACGGATGGTTTGGCCCTTGATGACGCTAACCTGGAACCGCGCGCGCAAAGGGACTTCAATTGCAGTGCCCGCAATCTCCCCATCACCCATGGCGGCATGGCCATCGCCCACATACAGCAGCGCGCCCGCAACGTTCACGGGGAAATACACGGTGTTGCCAACGCTGGCCTCGGGCGAATCCATGTTACCGCCGAACTCGGCGGGGACGATGGAACTACGGGCTTCACCGCCCGCGGGCGCAACGCCGATGCAGCCGAAAAATGGATGCAACGGAATCGAAACAGAGAACTTGGAGTCGAGCGCGCGAAACATCGCAGTGTTACTGACGTGGTCAATCGGGTAGTACCAAATTTTCTCCGGCAGCGCCGGACCGAGCATGGCGGTGTAGTTGGTCGCATTCAGCGCGCCGAAGCCGGGGCCGAATGCCCCGACGCCCTGGTTGCTGTCGACCTGCAAGTCGAGAATCTTGACCGCAAGCGTATCGCCGGGCTCTGCGCCTTCGACGTAGAACGGACCGGTGAGTGGGTTGTCGCCTTGGACCATGCTCAGCGTGTCCCCAGGTTTTTGCAGAACGTTGCCAAAGCAGTCGAGGGTGTTGGTCTCAACGATGCCGCCGGAGCGAACCCTGGCGACAGCTTCGGCGCTGGCGTAGACGTACTTCACGGTTTGGATGGTGGCGCGATATTGGATCGACGACTGAGCGAAGACGGGGGTTGCGGCGAGGAAGAGGAAGAGGATAGAAAATCTGATGGAGGCATGCTTCATGACAGTGGCCCCTTTTGCCTTGTACGGGTCGTTCACAGAATAGAGTATCGCGGGAGAGTCGATGGTTTTTTGCGGATACGCGGGCGAGGGGCCGCGGGCCCGACCATCAAATGTATTTCGACTCGCTTTCTTCCCTGGCCGAAGGCAGGGTAAACAGGAAAGTGGCCCCGTGGTTCAGATCGCTTTCGGCGCGGATGGACCCGCCATGGGCCAGGACAATATGTTTCGCGATCGACAATCCTAGCCCGGTGCCGCCCGATTCGCGGGAGCGGGCTTTATCGACGCGATAAAAACGCTCGAACAGCCGCGACAAGTGCTCCGACGGAATTCCGGGGCCGAAATCCTGAACGTAAAACTCAACCGCATCCTCCACCAGGCGCGCGCCCAAAATCACTCGAGTCCCCGAGCCGCCATACTTCACAGCATTCTCGAGCAAGTTCCCGAAAACATGATGAATGGCATCGCGATCCGCCAGCACCGGCTGAGCCGCTTCGTCCTTGACTTCGAGCTGCAAATCCCGTCCGCCCGCGGTCTCGGCGAAATTCTGCGCGGCGTCACGCAAAAGATCCTCGGGTGTGACCAGCTCAAGATCAAATCTCTTCTCGCCCGACTCGACACGCGCCAGGGCGAGCAGGTCGTCAGTCAGCCGGCCCATGCGGGCGGCGTTCTTGCGAATGATCTCCAGAAACTCGCGTTGCGGGCTGTCGGGTGAAATGGTGTCCAGCAGAGTTTCGGAATAACCCTGAATCGAGGTCAACGGCGTGCGCAGTTCGTGCGAGACATTGGCAATGAAGTCTCGGCGCGTCTTTTCCAGCAGCTCGCGCTCGGTAAGATCGCGCAGCACCGCCACCGCGCCACCATCGGGCAACGGGGCGGCGGTGACGTCAAACGTTTTGCCGGAGACAATGGCGATGGCGCGCCCCCCGCGCACCGTGCGGGTGTCGACCGCCTCTTTCACAGCGCGGAGAAGTTCCGGATCGCGAACGGTCTCGACCAGCGGAGCCTGCAAGCGGACGCGCTGCGTGAGCTCCACCATACCCTGATTGGCCCACTGCACGCGGCCTTCGGCGTCGACGGCGATGACGGCATCCTGCATCGAATTGAGCAGCGTTTCGAGCTGCCGCTGGTTTTGTTGGCCATCAAAGCTGTCCTCCGGCGGATCCTGCGGCGGCCGGAGAGATGGCGGTGCGGTGCTCGGAGCGCTCAGCAGGCCGGGTGGCAGTCCTGCCTGCGGTCCGGCTGGGGCCGGCAAGGCGCGCTGGAAGGGTGTGAAAAACCGCAATAGGCCCCGGCCCTTCACTTCGGCGCCTCAAACCGATAGCCCGCCCCCCGTACGGTGCGAAGGTAGCGAGGATCTTCCGGGTCGGGCTCGATTTTCTCGCGGATTCGCCGGACGTAAACATCGACCGAGCGTGGGGTTACGTAGGCCGTATCGCGCCAGACGGCGTCAAGAAGCTGATCGCGTGTGAAAACCCGCCCGGTATGGCGCGCGAAGTAGTCGAGCAACCGGAATTCGGTAGCCGTGGTGGGCACGATTTGCCCGCGCACCGTCAAGGTCATGGCGCCGGGATCGATCTCGACCTCGCCGATCTTGGTGGGCGACGGGGACAAAGGACGCTCAAAGCGCCGCAATACGGCCTTGACTCGTGCCACCATCTCGCGCGGGCTGAAGGGCTTGGAGATGTAGTCATCGGCGCCAAGTTCCAGTCCGAGAACACGGTCGGCCTCGCCGCCCTTGGCGGTCAGAAAAATCACGGGAATGGAGTTGAGGGCGGGCATCTGGCGGATCTGGCGGCAGAGCTCCAGCCCGTCTCCCCCGGGGACCATGATGTCGAGGAGAAAAAGCGCGGGACGGCCCTTTTCCGCCTCAGCAATCACGCCCGCTCCGGTATTGAAGGGGCGCACGGAAAAGCTAGCCTGCTCGAGGTGATGCTTCACTAGGCGCGAGATGTCGGGGTCGTCTTCCACAAAAATGATGTTCGGTTTCACCTCTCCATTGTATCTGCTGGCCGAAGTATGGTTCTGGGCCGTTTGTCCTCAAATATCGGCCTTTTGTGAGGTGATCGGGCCAGCTGATCCGGCAGCATCTCCGAACAGGACACCGCCGCCCAGAAATGAGAAACTAGAGGGGTATGTCCGCGCCCACCATTGCCGTTGCCATGTCCGGAGGAGTTGATTCCTCCGCCGTCGCGGCCATGCTGCGCGACGAGGGTCACAGCATCGTCGGCCTCACCATGCAGCTCTGGAACCAACGCCGCCTAGCGGGGCACGTAGGCATGCCGGAGTCCGTACAGGGCCGCTGCTGCTCCATCGACGACGTCTACGACGCCCGCCGCGTGGCCGAGACCATCGGCATTCCTTACTATGTGGTCAATCACGAAGCCCGCTTTGAGCGCGACGTGGTCAAACCGTTTGTCAGCGAGTATCTCGCCGGCCGCACGCCCATTCCGTGCAGCCTTTGCAACAATTTCTTAAAATTTGATGAATTTTTGGTCATGGCCCGCCAAATTGGCGCTGAGAAGATCGCCACCGGGCACTACGCCCGTGTTTCCTACGCGGAAGATCGAGGCCGCTGGTTCCTGCTGCGCCCGGTGGATCGAGCCAAGGATCAGACCTACTTCCTCTTCGGCCTGACCCAGGAACAGCTGAGCCGGACTCTGTTTCCTCTGGGCGGCATGACCAAGGCCGAGGTCAGGGAAGTGGCCCGCCTGCACGGCTTGGCATCCGCCGAGAAGCCCGAGTCGCAGGAGATTTGCTTCGTCCCCGGTGGCGACTACAAGCGCTTCATTGAGGCTTATCTCGAGGAGCAGGGCGAGGCTCTGCCCGATTCCTCCGGCGAGCTGGTCTTGACAACCGGCGAAACCATCGGCGGGCACAGCGGCATTCACAACTTCACCGTCGGCCAGCGTAAGGGACTGGGAGTGGCCACCGGCTCGCCTCTGTACGTCATTCAGATCAAGCCTGCCAGAGATCAGGCCAGCGACCAATCGACCCCTGCCAACCAGGTCGTGCTCGGCCCCAACGAGCTGCTCTACTCGCAGACGCTTCGCGCCCGCGATCTCAACTGGATTTCGATCGCGTCGCTGACCGCGCCCCTCCGCGTCAGCGTAAAAATCCGCCACCGTCACGAACCCGCCATGGCCCTGCTTGAGAACACAGTTCCCGGCGAAGTCACCGCCACCTTCGACCAGCCCCAGCGCGCCATCACTCCCGGACAGGCAGCCGTCTTCTACGACGGCGAAGTCGTAGTCGGCGGCGGCTGGATCGTCTGACCGGCAGGAAGGCTGGTCATCAGGAAGGGGAGGGCTCGAGGGTTCGCATGCCGGGCGGGAGGCTTCGCCCAGACTCTCGATCTCGCTCACGCCAGCTCGGAGGCGCCTAACTGACGAGCCCCACCATCACGGGCTTGGTCGTCGGCGCAGCCGACCCTTGTTTCGGCTCTACCGTGATCGCGAAGCCCTTTGCCGAAACGCCTGCGTTGAGGGGCGGATTCACCACCACGCCGCTGCCCCTGGCATCGGGCCGGAACACGCCCGCAGGCACCGGATTTCCAGTGCTGGGCAGCAGCCAAAGCTCGTAGGCTTTGTCATCCGGCACTGCTGGCAGATCGCTGGCCACAAACAGCAGCTTGCCGCTGGATTGCACATAGATCGCCTTACCCTGAGGTTGCGGACGATTCTTTGCGACCACCAAGGTCACTGGCTGGGCGCCAGGTCCGGCGAACTCCGCAAACTCGCTGCGCACGCGCTCGCGTTCAGCATCTTGCGCCGCTGTCTTCGTTTGCAGGCCCGCGATTTCGCGCTGCAGCGCCGCGCTCTGCTCTTTCGCGTCCTTCATCAGCACCGCGCCAGCGATGAACAGCAAAGCCGCAGCCATCCAGCCCAAACGCCCGAACCATCCCCCCGAACCTGCCCCGGTGCGCTCGGGTGCGGCTGCCGGCCTCTCCACCGCCAGCGCCGACAACAATCGATCGCGCGAACGTTGCGGAGGATGCGGCCCAGACGCCGCCAGCGCCAGCAGCGCCATATCGCCGCGCAAGCTCTCCAGCTCGCGGCTGCACGCGCCGCAAGTCTCCACGTGCTGCTCGAGGGCGGCCTTTTGCGAGCCATCGAGTGCATCCAGCGCATAAAGCGCTAGATCATCGGCGAATTGTTCGTGTGCCGCCATATCGTGTCAGCTAACCCGCAACCGCCGCGCGCAAACTCAACAATCCCGCTCGAATCCTGGTCTTAATCGTACCCAAGGGCTCCCCGGTCTTTTCCGCAATTTCCGTGTGCGTCAAACCCTCGAAAAACGCCATCTCCAACGCCGATCTCTGCGGCGCAGCCATCTTCCCCAGCACTTCGCGGATCTTCAACAGCGCCCGTCCCCGGTCGGCGTTATGCGCAAAATTCGTTTCCACTGAAAGCACGACGTCTTCAATGTCGGTCTCCGGTTTCCGCTTGCGCAAGGCATCAATCGAGCGGTTCCGGGCAATCACGGAGAGCCAAGCTCCCATGCTCCCTCGCGCCGCATCAAACGCCGATGGCTTCCGCCAAAGCTGGAGGAAAATCTCCTGCAAAACGTCTTCCGCCGCTCCCGTGTCCCCCAACACCCGCAGTGCCACCGCATATACCAAAGACGAATAACGGTCATAGAGTGCGGCCATCGCACTCTCATCACGCGCGCGCACGCGTGCCACAAGGCTCAGGTCACTGGCCTCACCGCCCCCGGCTTTTACCTCGGGCGCGCCATCCTGCGCATTTTGCCCCAGAGCGCTGGCCACTCCTTCGAGAACCCCTTCCTGGCAAGAAGTACGGTCTTGCCGCCGGAACGGATTGCTGCGAAAACCCGCAAACCCAGTCTGTGCTTGGGATTAGCGGCGAATTGCTGGCACTTCGGTGCCCCTATGCCGGGCGACGCCTGGGCTCGTCGTTCCAAGCTCCCGCCACCCAAGCTCCCGCCACCCAAGCTCCCCCACCCAAGCTCCCGCCACCCGCCATAAACCCGAAACCATATAGCAACTTCGCTTGGGACACAAGTACCGCGCCGCCTGATTGCGGCACGGCAACCACCCATTGCATACTGAGCCCATGGATCCAGCAAGTCTGATTCTGTCAGCTACGCACATTCGCCTCGAACCGCTCACGCTGAGCCACGTCGACGGATTGGTCCTCGCCGCCAATTCCGCTGCCGCCGAAGACCCCTCCATCTACCAATGGAGCCCCGTACCGCAGACCAAGCCCGACGCCACGCGTTACATCGAGACCGCTCTCGCTTGGAAGGACGCCGGAACGGCGGTCCCCTTCGCGATTCTGCGCGCGCAGGACGGCGCCGTCATCGGGTCCACTCGTTTCTGGAACATCGAACGCTGGGCCTGGCCGCAAGATCACCCGCCGTTCGACCACCGCGAGGCTGATGCCTGCGAGATCGGCTACACCTGGTTCACACGCTCAGCTCTGCGCACCGCCGCCAACACCGAGGCCAAGCTCCTCATGCTCGCGCACGCTTTTGAAACCTGGCAGGTGCTGCGCGTCTGCCTCCACACCGATGTGCGCAACGCGCGCTCCCGCGCCGCCATTGAGCGCATCGGAGGCCAATTCGAAGGCGTCCTCCGTTCCCACCGTCTGGCGGCGGACTTCACTCCTCGCGACTCAGCCCGCTTCTCGATCGTCGCCGCCGAGTGGCCCGCGGTGAAACAGCGACTCCAGCAACGCCTCCATCGCGCATAGACTACTGCGCCTTCAGTGCCAACTGCCGTTCCGCCTGGCTCATCTGCTTCCAAATTGCTTCCAGTTGCGCCGAAATCTGCGGACTATCCGGTGCCGTTCTCAGCGCCAGCGCATACCAATGATAGGCAGTCGGCAAATCGCGCGGCACGCACTGCCCTGCGTAGTAAACCAGCCCCAGGTCCGCCTTGGCTTTTGCATCTCCGTGTGCGGCGGCTTTGCGCATGGCCGGCAACTGCTTTTCGCAATCGCCACTCGGAGTTGCGGGAGAATCCGCAGCCTCGGCGGTTTCCACCTCGGGCGCGACCGCCTTCGCCGGAGAAGGCTTGTTCAGCATGCGCGACGGACGGGGGGCCGGTTTGGCGTGCGCCGTGGTCACCGTCGGGGCAGGATGCCGCACCTCTTTTGCCGGGACCGTCGCCGCCGCTGCGGGCGGAATCTCCGCCTTCTCAGGATCCCCTTTTGGACTATCTGCGGGCGTCTCCGCCTGCGCAGGCTCAGCTTTCGGGGCTTCGGCCTTGGGCGGCGGCGGCGGCTCAACCTTCGTCTCGGCGGGAGGAGCGTCGGCGCCAGCCGGTGGAGCTGCCTGCGAAGCGGTGGCGTCGCCCGTACCCGAACCCGAACCCGCCGCTGGTGCCGGTTTGCTGCCTCCGCGCATGAAGAAGAACACCGCCACTGCGGCCAGGACCAAACCTCCCAGGAGGAACGGCACCCGGCTGTTCCGCGTGGGCACGTGGTCGTCATGCAGCAGGTAGCTCAAATCGCGATTCGGATTGTCAGCCCGAGCAGCCGGAGTGGGGCGCACGGGCGGTGGACTTGCAGGACGCGGGCTCGCAGCCGGAGCGCCCGCCATCTGCCCCGAAGGCCGCCCACCCGCGCCCATGCCGCCGCCCACGCTGGCCGAGCCACTCGCGCCCTGCACAGGCTTCGCCAGTTTCACCAAATCCGGCAGCGCCTTCCCGCACATCCCACAAAACCGCTGGCCTGGAGAATTGCCGTGACCGCAATACACGCACGGGACTTGCGGTATCCCTAGCTCTTGAGCCATATGCCTGATTATGCCCAACCGAACGGCACCGCGTCGATAGAGTTTCGGGTATTGCTGCGGGGCCCGAGGAAATGCCGCCCCTCCCCAGCGAAAGCGGGTATCATGGTCCGCGCACGGCAAATCTCCGAAAGAAAACGCTAAACCTCGATGACCATGATGTCACGCATTCTCCGCCTGAGTCTCCTGCTCTCGGGCCTGTTCGCCGCCGTCATATCCGTCTCCGCCCAGTCCAACCGGAAGCCCTCGCAACCATGGATGAACCCCTCTGTTTCCGCCGACGAACGCGCCGACCTCGTGCTGAAGGAGATGACGCTGGACGAGAAAATTTCCCTCCTTCATGGTACCGGCATGGTGGGCCTCAGCCCGATGAGCCCGCTCTCGGTCCACTCCAACGGCGGCGCCGGCTATGTCGTCGGCGTTCCACGTTTAGGCATCCCCGACATCCAGATCTCCGACGCCGCCTATGGTGTCCGCAACAGCGGTGAGAATGGCCGCTATTCCACGGCCCTGCCTGCCAACATCGCCGGCGCTGCGAGTTGGGACCTCGAAGCCGCCTATGCCTACGGCGGGCTCATCGGACGCGAACTCCGCGCCCAGGGCTACAACATGTCGCTCGGCGGCGGCGTGAACATCGCCCGCGAACTCCGCAACGGCCGCAATTTCGAATACATGGGCGAAGACCCCATCCTCGCCGGCACCATGGTCGGCCAGCTCATGAAAGGCGAACAGGCGGAACACGTCCTCGGCGACATCAAGCACTACGCCCTGAACGACCAGGAAAGCGGACGCAACGCCGTCAACGTTCACATCGACAAGCGTTCCATGCGGGAAACGGACTTGCTGGCCTTCGAAATCGGCATCCGCGAGGCCCACCCCTCAGCCGTCATGTGCTCCTACAACCGCGTCAACGGCGACTTTGCCTGTGAAAATTCTTACCTGCTCACGGATGTCCTGAAAAAAGACTGGCACTTCCCCGGGTTCGTTCTCTCCGACTGGCAAGGAGCCCACTCCACCGAGAAGGCCTCCGCCGCTGGCCTCGATCACGAAGAGCCCGGTGAAATCTTCTTTGGCCCTGAACTGAAGAAAGCCGTAGACTCCGGCAAAATCCCGCAAGCTGAGCTCAACGACCACGTCCACCGCATTCTGCGCTCCATGTTCGCCTCCGGCGTGGTCGACGACCCGCCGCTCCGGGGCGTACCTGACGTGGCGGGCGGCCTCGCCATCACCCAGAAGATTGCCGAGGGCAGCATCGTGCTGCTCAAGAACGACTCCGCCATTCTTCCGCTCGATGCATCGAAGCTGCGCTCGATTGCCGTAATCGGCGCGCATTCCGATGTCGGCATGATCTCCGGCGGCGGCTCTGCCCAGGTCGATCCCATGGGCGGCAACGCCATCATGCCCCCCGGCAAGGGCGCCACCCACTGGCAGGACGAAATCTGGTTCCCCACCTCACCGCTGAAGACGATTCGCGCCAAGACTCCATCCGCCGACGTTCAATATGATTCCGGCGCCGATCCCGCGGCCGCCGCGGCCCTGGCCAAATCCGCCGAGGTCGCCATCGTCTTCGCCTACACCTGGGAAAGCGAAGGCATGGACCTCGACACGCTGTCTCTGCCCCACCATCAGGATGACCTGATCGCCAAGGTTGCTGCCGCCAACCCGCATACCATTGTTGTTCTCGAAACAGGTTGCGCCGTGACCATGCCGTGGGCCGACAAAGTCGCCGGCATCTTCGAGGCCTGGTACGCGGGCAGCCGAGGCGCGGAAGCGCTTGCAAACTTGATGTTTGGCGACGTCAACCCTTCCGCCAAACTTCCCGTCACGTTCCCCAAGAGCGACAGGGACTTGCCGCACGCCACCATCGTCCATCCCCCGGCGCATTCCATGAGCAAGCACGGCGATCACGAAGCCTGGAGAGCCATTGCCAAGGGCTTGCCCGCGTTCGAGACAACCTACGACGAGGGTCTGAAGGTCGGCTACAAATGGTACGACTCGGAAGGGAAGCAGCCCTTGTTCCCGTTTGGGTACGGACTTTCCTACACCACCTACTCCTATTCGAATCTGAGCGCCATTCCCATGGTGACCAAGGGAGGGACGAACGAAGTGCCCGGTCTCCTCGTCACGTTCAAGCTAGCGAACAATGGCTCTCGTGCCGGATCCGAAGTCGCGGAAGTCTATGCTGCGCTTCCGGCCAGTGCGGGTGAGCCGCCAAAGCGCCTCATCGGCTGGAGCAAGGTCAAGCTCGCAGCTGGGGAGAGTAAGGAAGTGACGCTTACTGTCGATCCTTTGTTTCTCTCTGTCTTCGACGAAGCGAAAAATGCATGGCAGCTCGTGCCCGGGGAGTACACCATCTTTGCGGGAGGGTCGTCTCGCGATCTGCCGCTACAAGCGAAGATCGAAATCAAGTAAAGCCAATGCATGCACGGGCGTCCCCGCCCGTGCGCTGCAACCGTCGACCGCCAGGTCTTCCGCCAGCGCGGGAGCCCCTTGCCGCGCGGGAGGGACTACTCCGCTTCCAATCGGCATGGCTTACTTGGCTGCAGCGAAGTTTCGGGAATGAAAGACCATCGTTTCCCCCAGGTGGGCCAGGAAATATTCAGAGCTGTGGTTGCCCGAGTAGAGGTGAGATTCGTGGGGGATGTGTTCGGACTGCAATTGGCGGTGGAGTTCGGAGGCGCCTTTTTCGAAGCCAAAATCGTCGTCGAGGCCGCAGTTGAAATAGATGGCTAACCGGGTGGCCAGGATTTTGCCGCGATTCTGTTTGGCTAGAACGAAGGGACTGTTCTGATTCCAGTGGCGGACGTCTACGGGATTGCCAAAAACGGGCGCTAGCATTCTGCCGAGCGGGTTGGGGGAGGGCGTGGAGTGAGCGCTGGCGCGGGGCGATTCCGAGACCAGGGCGGGGCTTTGCGCGCTCACGGAGGAGAAGAAGTCGGGATTAGCGAAGGCGAAGCGGAGCGCGCCATATCCACCCATGGAGACGCCGCTGATGGCGCGGGAAGCACGCTGGCGGCGGATGGAGTAATGGGATTCTATGTACGGAATCAGCTCGCGAAGAAAGAAATCACTATAGCGCGTATGGCCGTCGGCGGAGTTGATGTAGAAGGAGGCGAGGCCTTCCGGGGCCACGACCAAAAAATCCGAGATCTGGTGCTGCTGGCGGAGGTCTTCGATTGTGTTCCAGCCTCCGCTCTTGAATAAAGTCTGTTCGTTATCGCCTAATCCGTGGAGGAAGTAGAGGACGGGATAAAGGCGGGGAGGCTTTGCCGTTGTGGCGGCGTCATAGTTGGGGGGAAGCATGACGCAGTAGTGGATGGTTTGCGTCAAAACTCGGCTGGGGAGGGCGTTGCAATCGATGCGGCCTTGGGCGCGAGCCGCGGGGATGACGAGAAGAAGGAAGGGAAGAAGAAGGAAGTAGGGGAGACTCCGGCGCATGGTCGATTTACTCGTAGCGTAACGCCTGGACGGGATCGAGGCGGGCGGCGCGGGAGGCGGGGTAGAGGCCCGAGAGAAGACTGACGACCAGGGAAAAGGCGAGGGCGCTGAGGACGAGCCAGAGGGGTAGGGACCAGACTTGGGCTGGGGGGAAGTGCTGGCGGGTTAGATAAATATTGGTTCCGAAATTGATAAGTCGGCCGATGACCCAACCGAGCATAACTCCGAAGGCTCCGCCGGCGAGGCCCATGGCGCCGGCTTCGGCGAAGAAGAGCCCACGAATGTCGGCATCGCTGGCGCCAAGGGCCTTCATGATGCCGATTTCGCGGCGGCGTTCGAGGATTGCCATGACCAGGGTGTTGACGATGCCGATGGAGGCCACGGCCAGCGCGAGGCTGCCGAAGATGGCGAGAAAGCCATCGAGCACGGCAAAGAACTGGCGCAGGCTGCGATTGGCGTCGACGAGAGAGAAGGCATTGAAGCCCATCTTCTTAATGGCATCTTCCACGGCCAGAACCTGATTGGGGTTGGCGACGCGGACGCTGAGGGAAGTGTAGGTAGGGGTGGTGGTGGAGATATCGCGCTGGTCGGAGGAGACGATGTGTAAATCCTGGGCGAGCAGGAGAGGGAGGAAGACGCGGGCGCGGGCGCTGCCGCGCATGCTGTCGGGATCGATGTCGGTGACGCCTACGATTTTGAGGGATTGCCGGCGGGAGACGACGGAGTAGCCAGAGGTCGCGGCTGAGGTGGCGCCAGCCGAGGGGGTGCGCTCGGCGTAATGGAGAATGAGCTCCTGGCCCAGAAGAGGCCGGGCGAGATCCGCGATATTCGTGTCGTCGTCATTCTTGCCATTCGCAGCATCACCGGGCGTTTTCCGCTTCATGCCCTGCAATTCTTCGGCAAAGGACTTTTGGAGGATGGCTTCGTGCGCGGACTGGGAGGAAAAGAACGTGCCCTGCATGGCCTCGAAGGCGTCGTTGTTGTTCCCTGCCGAGAACGGAATACCGGCGACCATGGTGAGGTGGGCCTTGTCCTGGAAGCGGAGTTCGGTGATGAAGCGGATGTCGGGATAAGCCTCGACGACGCCGGGGAGGCGGGAGATGGATTGGCGGGCGGGTTCATCGAGGGCGGGGCTCTCGGCGGAGGGTGGGCCTTCGTCGCGAGGCCCGCGGAAATTGCGGAGATCGCGGCGGGAGGTGGCGACGACGGTGTCAAAGAGGCCGGACCTTTCGAGGCGGCGTGAGGCGAGTTGCTGGAGACCGATGCCGAGCGAGAGCATGGCGACGAGGGAGGCTACGCCGACGGAGATGCCGAGAGTGGTGAGGGAATTGCGGAAGATGGATTCGCGCAGGTTGTGGAGGGCGAGGTCGGTGACATCGTAGAGCTTCATTGGGCATCTCCGCTGGCGGCTCGATGGGGAACGGCGGTATGGGTTGCCGCATTGTTGGCAACGTCGGCGTCGAGGCGGCCATCGGCGAGATGGATCATGCGGCCGGCGTATTTTTCGGCGAGAGCCTGTTCGTGAGTGACCATGACGATGGTCATGCCGAGGGACTGGTTGAAGCTTTGCATGAGCTGCATGATTTCCGTGCCGGTGCGGCTGTCGAGATTGCCGGTGGGTTCGTCAGCGAGGAGCAGCTTGGGCTGGTTGATGAGGGCGCGGGCCAGCGAGGCTCGCTGCTGCTCGCCGCCGGACAGTTCGCTTGGGCGGTGCGCGAGGCGGGCGCTCAAACCGACCCGTTCCAAAACTTGCCGAGCGAGAACGGAGCGTTCGCTTCGGGCGACCTCGGCGAAGCGAAGCGGGAGCTCAACATTTTCCAGCAATGACATGCTGGTGATTAAGTTAAAGGACTGGAAGACCATGCCGACGGTGCGGAGGCGGTACTTGGCGAGCTGCTCGCGGGAGAGCGCAGCGAGGTTGTTGCCATGCACGATGACGGAGCCGGAGGTGGGGCGGTCGAGGCCGGCGACGAGGTTGAGCAGGGAGGACTTGCCGGAGCCAGAGGGTCCGAGGAGGGCAAGGAATTCTCCAGCGCGGACATCGATGGAGACGCCGTCGACGGCTCGAACGGTGGTGTGGCCCATCGGGTAGTGGCGGTGGACGTTGTCGGTGTGGACGGCTGCGGGCGTCATCGTGAGGGTCGATTCATGATTCCTCAGATTCATGACTTCTCAGATTCATGACTTCTCAGATTCATGACTTCTCAGATTTAAGATGCGCGGGCCGGAGGCGGGGACTCCGCCGGCGTAGTTTTGCATAATTTACGGGGCTGTGGGATACTGTTGGCTCGATATCGATATGCGGTCCGGCATCCAAACCGGGTTGAGTTTTGCACGCACCTCCTCGGTGCGTGGGCGATTTTATCTGTATTACCCTCGCTTTTGGCGCTTCTAACGCTGCTGTCCCGCTTTACTCTTTCTCCAACTTCAAAGCTGCACCAGTTGAGGACCGAACTCAGGATTTTCTATGAGCTTGCTGGACCAGATTCTACAAAGTACGCGGCGGCGTGTTGCGGCGGCACGAGCGGCGGTGGACTTGCAGGAACTGGAACGGGCGGCTGCCGACCATGTGGTGCGCGGGTTTCGGCGGAACCTGGTGGAGGTGGGGCAGTTGGGAGTGGCGGTGATTGCGGAGTTGAAGAAGGCGTCGCCGTCGAAGGGACTGATTCGGGCGGAGTTTGACATTGCGGCGCTGGCGGGGGAGCTGGAGGCGGCGGGAGCTGGGGCGCTTTCGGTGTTGACGGATGCGGAGTATTTCCAGGGGTCGCTGGAGAATTTGCGGGCGGCTTCGGCGGCGTGCGGGATTCCGTGTTTGCGGAAAGATTTTATTGTCGATGAATTTCAGATTCTGGAAGCGCGCGCCTACGGGGCGGATGCGGTTCTGTTAATTGTGGCTGGGTTGTCTGATGGGGAGTTGTCCGCGCTGGGTGGGGCGGCGGCGCGGATGGGGTTGGATGTGTTGTGCGAAGTGCACGATGAGTTGGAGCTGAAAAGGGCGTTGGACGCGGGGTTTGAGACGATTGGGGTGAATAACAGGAATTTGAAGACATTTGTGGTGGACTTGGAGACTTCGGTACGGTTGAGCGGGTTGATGCCTGCGGACGTTTTGCGGGTGGCGGAGAGTGGGATTGCGTCGGGCGCGGATGTTGCCAGGCTGAGGGCGGCGGGATTCGGGGCGTTCCTGATTGGAGAACAGTTGATGAAGGCGCAGCGGCCTGGGGCGGAGTTGCGGGGGTTGCTAGCGTGACCTGGGTGAAAATTTGCGGGACGACGTCTTTAGAGGACGCACTGGTGGCGGTTGAGGCCGGGGCGGATGCCGTGGGGTTTGTATTTTATGACAAGAGTCCGCGCTTTGTTACGGCGCAACGGGTGCGGGGGATTGTGAAGCAGTTGCCTGGCAGCGTAGAGACCGTGGGCGTGTTTTTGAACGAAGAGCCGGAGCGGCTGGCGGAGGTGGCGGAGCTGGCGGGGGTATCGGCGGTGCAGTTGCATGGTTCGCGCGGGGCGTGGCCGGTGACGGAGAAGAAGATGTTTGTGGCGGTGCCGGCTGGGGAGTTGATGGCTTCGGTGGGGAATATGCCGTCCAATGTGAGTGCGGTGTTTGCGGATTCTTCGAATGGAACGGGTGGAGCATTTAACTGGGATGAGGCTTGGACCGGGGTGCGGGCGGTGATGCAGTATTTCCCTGTGGTGGTGGCGGGTGGGTTAACGCCGGAGAATGTGGCGGGGATGATGGCGGTGCTGGAGCCCTGGGGGGTGGATGTGGTTTCCGGGGTGGAACGGGAGCCTGGTCGAAAAGACGCTGAAAAAGTCAAAGCGTTTGTGGCCGCGGTGAGAGGGGCGGAGCGGGAACGGGAGCGGGAACGTTGATGACCAAGAAAAGAGTTTCGGGAAAGCGGAGAAGTCTGAAGGGCCGCCCTGTCGCTCGGGCGACAGGGCACGCGCGCAAGGACGCCCGCCCCACACCGGCTAAGGCCACGCAGGCGGGGAGGTTTGGGGAGTATGGCGGGCGCTATGTGCCTGAGACCTTGATGGCCGCCTTGCAGGAATTGGAAGTGGCCTACGCGGTGGCGAAGAAGGACAGGAGATTTCAGCAGGAGTTGGACCGGTTGTTGCGTGAGTTTGCTGGTAGGCCCACGGCGCTGACATTTGCGCAGAGGCTGACGGAGGATTTGGGCGGAGCGAAGATTTATCTGAAGAGGGAAGATCTGTTGCACACGGGTGCGCACAAGATTAATAACTGCCTGGGGCAGGCGCTGCTGGCGCGGCGCATGGGGAAGAAGAGGATTATTGCGGAGACTGGCGCCGGGCAGCATGGGGTGGCTACGGCGACCGTATGTGCGCTGTTTGGGTTTGAGTGCGTCGTCTATATGGGAACGGAGGACATGCGGCGGCAGGAGTTGAATGTGTTTCGCATGCGGCTGCTGGGGGCTGAGGTGCGGGGGGTTGATTCCGGGCAGAAAACACTGAAGGATGCGATCAACGAGGCGATGCGGGATTGGGTCACGAATGTGAGGACCACGCATTATCTGTTGGGGAGTGTCTTGGGAGCGCATCCGTATCCGACGATGGTGAGGGATTTTCATCGGGTGATCGGATTAGAGACCAAGAAGCAGATTCTGAAGGCGGAAGGTAAGTTGCCGGATGCGATTGTGGCGTGCGTGGGTGGAGGGTCGAATGCGATTGGGATTTTTCACGCGTTTGTGCCGGATAAAAAGGTCCGACTCATTGGAGTGGAGGCCGGAGGGAGGGGGCGTGAGCTGGGGGATCACGCGGCCAGATTCTTTCAGGCTACGACTGGGGTGTTGCAGGGGACTTATTCCTACGTACTGCAGGATGAGAGTGGGCAGATTGCAATGACGCATTCGGTTTCGGCAGGGCTGGATTATCCGTCGATTGGTCCGGAGCACGCATGGATGCGGGATACGGGTCGGGCCGAGTATGTGGCGGCTTCCGATGCCGAGGCGTTGGCCGCGTTATCGCTTTTGGCGAAGACCGAGGGGATCATTCCGGCGCTGGAATCGGCGCATGCGGTGGCGGAGGTGGTGAAGCGGGCGCCTGGAATGAAGAAGTCGCAGGTGGTGGTGGTGAATGTGTCGGGGCGCGGGGATAAGGATATTGGGATTCTGCGGGAGAATTTGAAGTTGGGGTAGGTTGTCGTTAGGAGTTTCATGCTTCAAATCGGGAGATGGGATGCGACTACGGTTTAACCGACGGCCGGGCTTGGTGGTGTATGTGACCTGCGGGGATCCGTCTGTGGCGGTTACGCGCGACGTGGTGTTGGACGCGATTGATGCTGGGGCGGATGTGATTGAGTTGGGGGTTCCGTTTAGCGATCCGGTGGCGGATGGACCGGTGATTCAGAGGGCGAGTGAACGAGCTTTGGTGAATGGAACAACGCTCGGGGACGTGCTGAAGCTGGCTGGGGAGTTGCGGCGGCTGAGACCTGAGGCGGGGTTGATTGTGTTTTCGTATTTGAATCCGATTCTGCGGATGGGGCTGGCAGAGTTTTGTGAGGCTGCGAAAGCGGCGGGGCTGGATGGGGCCCTGGTGACGGACTTGCCCGTGGAAGAGGCAGGGGTGTATCTCGGCGAGATGAGAAAGAATGGGTTGGCGCCCGTGTTTTTGGCGGCTCCTACCAGTCCGGAGGGGCGGCTGAAGAACATTGCGCAGGCCAGTTCCGGATTTGTGTATGCGGTGGCGAGGACGGGCATTACCGGGGCCAGGACGGAGTTTCCTCCGGAGGCGAAGGAGTTGGTAGCGCGGATTCGGCGGCATACGAAGTTGCCGGTGGCGGTGGGATTTGGCATTTCATCCGGGGAACAGTTTGCCGCGGCGGGGAAGTTTGCCGATGCGGTGGTGGTGGGGAGCGCGGTGGTGGAGGCGATTGAGCACAACCGCGGTGGGGAGGCGGATGCGGTGGGGCAGCTGGTGAGGAGTCTGGTGCGGTCGCGGGCGCAGGTGCAGTAAATACTCGGAGCCGAGGTTAGTCATGGACATAGCGGAATGGCGGGAGACAGTGGATATTCTGGACCGGCAGGTGGTGGACTTGATCAACCAGCGGGCGTCGGTGGCGCATGAAATTGGGCGGTTGAAGCGGGAGGCGGGGTTGCCGATCTATGAGCCGGCGCGGGAGAAGGCGGTGCTGGCCAACGTGAAGAAGGCGAATAAAGGGCCCTTGACGGATCGGGACATCATTTCGATTTACGAACGCATTATGGACATGATGAGGAAGATTCAGCAGGAAGAGATTGCGCCGGAGACGGCGGAGCCGCCCAGAGGCGATGAGTAAGGCATCACGTGAGAAAGACATCAGCGGTGGGGGAGTGGAGAGTGCGGAGATTCCTCCCTTCGGTCGGAGTGACAGAGGTTTGGACAATTGTGGAACAACGATTGTCAGAATAGGGGTTTGGCCATGATTGTTGCGATGCAGGATGGGGCGAAGGACGAGCAGATACAGCACGTTGTGGAACATCTGGTGAAGATGGGGTTTGCGGTGCACCGTACGACCGGGGTGCGGCAGACGATTTTGGCGGCGGTGGGGGAGCGGCATGATTTTGATATGCGCGACCTCGAAGTGCTGCCCGGGGTGCAGGAAGTTTATCGGGTGAGCGCGCCGTATAAGTTGGCAGGGCGGTCGTTTCGTCCGGAGGGAACGATTGTGGATTTGCCGTACGGCGTGAAGATTGGCGGCAAAGAAGTGGTGGTGATGGCCGGACCGTGTTCGGTAGAGGGGCGCGAACAGTTTCTAAAGGTAGCGGAGATCGTGAAGAGCGCCGGCGCGAAAGGGGTGCGGGGCGGGGCTTTCAAGCCGCGGTCGTCACCGTATTCGTTTCAGGGGATGGGCGAGGAGGGGTTGAAGATCATGCGGGAGGCTGGGGATAAGTTGGACCTCCTGGTAATCAGCGAGGTGATGGAGATTTCGCAGATTCCGTTGATGATGACCTATGTGGATGTTTTGCAGGTGGGCGCGCGGAATATGCAGAATTTTAATTTGCTGCGCGAACTGGGGAAGATACGCAAGCCGATTCTCTTGAAACGTGGGATCGCCGCAACGTTGGAAGAACTATTGCTCTCGGCGGAGTACATTATGGCTGGCGGGAATTACGATGTGATTCTGTGCGAGCGCGGGATTCGTACGTTTGAGACTTACACCCGGAACACCATGGATATTTCGGCGATTCCGGTGATTAAGAAGCTGTCGCATTTGCCGATGACGGGGGATCCTTCGCATGGGACGGGGCGGCGGGACAAGGTGCCTCCGATGGCGCGCGCCTCGGTGGCGGCGGGGGCCGATGCGCTGCTGATTGAGGTGCATCCGGATCCGGAACATGCGTTGTCGGATGGGGCGCAATCGCTGTTTCCGCAGCAGTTTGAGGATTTGATGAAGGAATTGAAGTTGATTGCGCCGATCGTGGGACGGACGATGTAGGGATTGCTACCGGCGGTTGGCTCCCAGCTATCGGCAAATCAATGATTCGACAAATTGCCATTATTGGAACGGGGTTGATTGGTGGGTCGCTGGCCCTGGCCTTGCGGAAACAGGGTTTTGACGGGCGGATCATTGGGTGCGATATGCCTGCAGTGTGGCAGCGGGCGTTGAAGATGCGGGTGATTGACGCCGGATTGTCGAATCCGAAAGATGCGATTAAGGGAGCCGACGTGGTGGTGCTGGAAGGCGAACAAACCGTCGGAGGCGGTTGTCGTTCCGCTGCATTGACGCTGCCGGGTTACACCCACGATGTGTGCTCGGTTGCTGCGGCATCAAAGCCCGGAGGAGCATGGAAAACTCTTCCGCGCGAGCGAAAAAAAGTTCGCGTGGCTGCTAGGCGCGTACGAACGGACTTTGCGAATCGTGCTGCGGCATCCGGCGCTTACGCTAACGGTTTTTCTGCTCACGTTCGCCCTGAACCTTTACCTGTTTGCCACCGTGCCGAAAGGTTTTGTTCCGCAACAGGACAACAGCACGATCTTCGGCGGCATCCAGGGCGCGCAGGACGCCTCCTTTCCGGTTATGCAATCGGCCGCGGCGCGGTTTGTCAATTTGATCAAAACGGATCCGGCGGTGGCGAACACCATCGCGTTCACCGGCGGCAACGGCGCGGCCAATAGCGGATTTATTTACCTGGCGCTCAAGCCGCTCGAAGAACGCAAAATCCGCGCCGACCAGATCATTGCCCGTTTGCGGCCGAAACTGGCCTCCGTGCCGGGCGCGTCGGTGTTTGTGCAGGCCGGGCAGGACTTGACGATCGGCGGACGGTCCAGCAGCGCGCAATATCAATACACCATTCAAAGCGAAAACCTGGATGACCTTGTGAAATGGGGTCCGATTCTGCTTCAACAAATGAAAAGGCTGCCTGGCTTCGCCGACGTGAACAGTGACCAGCAAAACAGCGGCCTCCAGGCGTCGCTCGTTTATGACCGTGCGACGGCGGCGCGACTCGGCATTTCGGCGCAGACGATTGACGCCACGCTTTACGATGCGTTCGGGCAGGAGCAGGTGTCGACGATGTTCACCTCCATGAATCAATATCACGTCGTCATGGAGGCGTCCCCGCAATTTTGGCAAAGCCCGCAAGGGCTCAGCGCCATTTATCTGCGCGCGACGAACAGCAGCTCGGTCGTTCCGCTCAACGCCATCGCGCATTACCAGCCGGCGACTGCCCCCATCGCCGTGAATCATCAAGGACAATTTCCGTCCGTCACGCTCTCGTTCAATCTTGTGCCGGGAATGGCCTTGAGTGACGCGGTTAACATTATTCACCACATGGAACACAACCTTGGAATGCCCGAAAGCGTTCACGGCAGTTTTTCGGGAACCTTGCAGGCGTTTCAACAATCACTG
>Ga0137418_10001704_pt1 | contig 20296 bp, 36 predicted proteins | sample CZODoug3_1_2_16f_FD_122242 | JGI IMG/M metagenome (GOLD analysis project Ga0137418, IMG submission 122242) | Vadose zone soil fungal communities from Angelo Coast Range Reserve, California, USA - CZODoug3_1_2_16fungal (Hybrid Assembly) | ecosystem: Environmental > Terrestrial > Soil > Vadose...
GAGGTGTGCATAGCGATTCGCTAAACAAAGCACTCTTCAGCCCGCTGGCGCAGCAAGCCCCAGCGGGATTTTTATTTGGGGAACGTTTTTAGGAGAAGACACCGTGGAGATTGAGTTTCAGAAAAGCGGCGGACTGGTACCGGCCATCATCCAGGACGAGCACACTGGCGACGTGCTGATGCTCGGCTTCATGAATCCGGAGTCCCTCGCCGAGACACAACGCACTGGTGAGGTGGTGTTCTTCAGCCGCTCGCGCAACAAGCTTTGGAAGAAGGGCGAGTCGAGCGGCCATGTGTTGCGGGTCCGCGAAATGCGCGTGGATTGCGACGCCGATGCGCTCCTCGTGCGTGTCGAAGCCGTCGGGCCGGGCGTCTGTCATGAGGGCTACCGGAGTTGCTTTTTCCGGAAACTGGAACCAGATGGAAAAGCTGCGGTTGGAACCGGGGCAAGCTGTCGAATGCCAGAGGTGCCATGTTTTTACGATCAACGTCGAGCACCATCATGTGGCACCGAGGCAGTTTTTCGAGGATGCGGACGATTGGCCGACGATTGCGTTGTGTCAGAGTTGCCATGTACGTTGGCATCAAGTCATGAATGCTCGCATCTCAATTCCCCCTCAGACTCCCCCTGACAATACGAAAAAGCCCCAAGGAACGTAGGTTCCGCTGGGGCTAAGTCTGCTTCGTGGGTACTGGACACCGGGGTCGCCCCCGGCGCAACCGATATAGGAAAAACCGCCATGAATGACAAGACACCCAAATCGATGTGGGGACCGTGGTCGACGGACCTGCGCGACCCGGCCGAGCGTATGGCGCAGCTCCGCAGCCTGCGGACGCTCGTGCATGTGCTGGTCGGCATGCGCACGCGCGATTACAGCGACAGCGTCAAGCATCTGGAGCATGCGTTGCGTGTTTGTGAATCTGCCGTCAGGATTTACGGCGTCGATGTCTTTCTCGACAGTGGACCGCTCGCCGATGCCCGCGCGCTGTTCGATGCGTTGCCGTCGGGTCGCGCGCGCGACGTCATCGCGACGTTCGCTGTGCTGCATGAGCCCTTGACTCTATCGAAAGAGGAGTGATATCAAAAATTCATGTTGATCCGCATGACCCCGAAAGACGGCAGGCACGAAATCGTCCTCGATCCGATCGTTCTCAGGACACCGGAGCAGGTCGATGAGCAAATTCGCTATCTTGAGACGGTGAAGGATATGTTGTGGCCGCCGGAGGATACGAAGGACAATGGCTGACTTCGTGCGCGGCTTTCAGTTTGTGATGCAGACCGATCCTCTGTTGGGGTGGTTCATTGTGGTCGTGTTAGGCATTTCGATCGTATGCCTGCTTTGGGAAGTGGCGAAGTGATCTGGACGATCGTCGTTAACGTCCTGGTCACGACCGCAACATTCTGGGGATGGTGGATTTTTACCGAGGCTCAAGATCGCCGCTACCGCAACCGCATGTGGCGAGAGTACTGGGATTGGAAACATGAGACGCCAACGCCGCACCTCCGTCGGCCGTATGGAGACCAACAAGATCAAGCGCAGCGCCGAGCAGCGCGCCAGGGACACACATAAGCAGGTCCAGGACCTGATCGCGTCGGTCAATGAGAGTGTACAGGGGCGCGGAGACGAATACGGCATCCCAGACGCGATGCTGGAACTTGATGCCGCTCTGCGCCTCGCCATGCTCACCGGCCACGCTGGCGCCGCCGTGTCGGCCATCATGGGCAAGTGCAAGCTTCAGGGCCTGATCATCGATCGCTCCGTTGCCGCCGTCGGTAAGCCGGGGGATTTCACCCAACCTCAGTCCATCGACGACATCGTTGAAGACATGAGGGAGAATCTTGGGTCACGGACGGTTGAGCGATTCGTCGAGCTTCTGCGTGGCTTGGGGATTACGTATCAGGGTGATGAACAGGTGCTTGATGGGAAAGCGCAAGAGTAAACAGCAAATCGATGACGAGAGGCTGAAAAAACTTTGGCCTACAGCCATACTTGATAAGGACATGGCCGTGCATCTTGGTCATCATCGTGGAGTTCTGAGACGGCGTGCCGAATTTTTGGGTTTACCACCACGTCGTGTGGCAAGAGGCGGATTGGATGGACAAGCCGAAAAGGATTAACGTCACACAGGTGCGATATCGTGAAGCGCTCCAGAAGATAGCCAACGGCACCACTGACCCTGTCGAAGTGGCGCGCGAGGCCATACGTGAGCATCGGGCCGAGCGGCGCCGTAATCTCGTCGGTGTCCGCTTCACACGCCTGCAAGTGATCCTCTATGCCGGCATGCGGCAGCGCCAGGACGGTAAATGGTTGCGCAAGCGGGCGACGTGGCTTTGCATCTGCGATTGCGGTACCCTCTGCCGCATCGAGGGCAATGCGCTGATGGCTGGTAGCACCAAGTCGTGCGGCTGCCTGCATTCAGACCAGATGCAACGATTCTACAAGCACGGCCGCTACGCCAAGAAGTTGATACCGCCGGTTCAGATCGAGGTGAGCCAGCTAACCACGAAAGGAGCTTCGCTCCATGATTTCGTTTCAAGAATACAAAAAGCTGGAGATCAGGGACAAGCTGAAGTTCTGGATCGACCTGCCGCACGGAACGTTGATGCCGCCTGACGGTTGGCCGAACGTCGGCGAGTGGGATCAGCATATCCGCGACGTCAGTAAGGAGGCGCTCGAAGAGATCGTGTTCCTGCGGTCTGTTGCTGGCGCCGTCAGCAGGGGACCTGACTTAAACCAACTGAGGAAGCTGCAAGGCAAGCAATGAGGGTCGTTCACGATCGTCACCGCATTGCGCGGCGCGGCTGGCGGGCCAACAAGGCACTTGCACCTGATAATGTAACCGTTGCGCCGTCGCGTTTCGGACCGGTATCTCAGCGGACCCTCAACCGCATGCTGACGACGCGGCGCAACAAGAAAATGAAGATCACACTGCCGGAGGTGAAGTTCTAGTGCTCGCCCCGCCTGACCTTCTACCGCCATGGCATCCGTTCGGCGGGCTGCGCGAGCGTGGCTATGGCGCCATCCTCGCCGACCCGCCGTGGCATTTCAAAACCTACAACGAGAAGGGCCGCAACCGATGTCCGGACTGGAAGAGGTTCAAGGGTTCTCCGTGCAGGCATTACGAGACGATGACTCTGTCGACAATAAAGTCTATTCCGGTATCACAACTTGCGCTGCCCAACTGCATATTATTCCTTTGGGGGTGCTGGGCTACACTCCCGCACGCAATGGAAGCTATCGATGCGTGGGGCTTCGCGTACAAGACGGCAGCTTTTGTGTGGTGCAAGTCTGGCCGGATGGGGCTTGGTTACTGGACCAGGCAAAATACCGAGTTCTGCTTGCTCGCGACGAAGGGGAAGCCGCAGAGGCTGTCCAAGGCGGTCGTCCAGGGGATCACGGCGCCCAGGCGCCTGCACAGTCAAAAGCCTGATGAAGTCCGCGAGCGCATTGAACAGCTCGTCGCCGGTCCTTATGTTGAATTGTTCGCACGCAGCTCGCGCCCCGGCTGGGACTCCTGGGGCGATCAGGATGGAAAACTAAATGTCACCCACAAAGACGATTAACCTCGAAGACTTGAAGTTGCGTGTCAATCAATTCAACGCGCTCGAACTGCCGGGCCAGCCGAAGTCGATGCACATGGGCACATCTTTTCTCGTCAACGACCTATGGCGCGCTCTCAAGGACAAGGTCGAGGCCGACAAGGCGCGCGAAAAGGAGAAGAAATGAAACCTTCCTTCCCGCGCCTTAGGTGCGACGACTGCGGAGCCATCATGGATCGGATTCCAGATAAGCCCTTTTGGCTTTTGGGTTTGCCTATGTTGCTGGTTTGAAGCTCTAGCTAGACAAGAAGAACCACCACCAACCATGACTGAGGACATCGCGGGGCTGATCAAGCGAGCAAACGATGGGAGTATCAACACTGATCGCGCCGAAGACAGAAAGCTATTTGCTGAACTTGGGGATGCCCTTCGCGCGCAGGCTCAGGAGATCGAGAGGTGGAAGTCCATCCACAGTACCAGCGATGTCATGCACCTGGAAAAAACTGAGTTTATGCTGAACCAGAAGGAAGCCGAGCGCGACCAAATGATCCGCGTCGCGAAGATATGGCAAGAGCGCTATGAAGAAGCCATTGAAGGACAAATCGCCATCCGGTCGAAGACGATTGAGGCGCATATCGAAGTTCTGAGAGAGTTGCTGCCAGAAGGTGCGGCTTCTCTTGCAGAGAAAGCCATCCGCGCTCTCGCTCCGAAGGATGAAGCCAAGGCATGACAGTCGCCCTCGATGCCTTCCCTGCCGACATCGCCGTCGGGCCACCTGTCGGCGGTATGTCGAAGGCCGAGGTGATGGTCGAGCTGCAAAGCTACAAGCCTCTCACTGCCAGGGATGTACGCACCGACGAGCCCTGGATGGAGCGGCGCCGCCGGTTGTGGCAGCGCCTTGACCGGTTCAACGATGGGAGATCACCATGAGCCGATCTGGTTACAGCGACGAGTACGAAGAAACCGTCAACCTATGGCGTGGCACGGTGGCGCGCGCGATCAAAGGTAAACGCGGGCAAGCGTTCCTCAAGGAAATGCTCGGCGCGCTCGACGCCTTGCCTGAGAAGAAACTGGTCGCTAATGAGCTTGTCGAGAAGGACGGCTGCGTTTGTGCCCTCGGCGCCGTTGGTCGCGCGCGCGGCATGGACATGAAGGATATCGATCCGGAAGATCATGAGGGTGTGGCGCACAAGTTCGGCATGGCACATGCGCTCGCTTGCGAGGTGATGTACGTCAACGACGAGATGGGGCCTTACACTCGGACCGAGACGTCCGAGGAACGCTTCGTCCGAGTGCGGGCTTGGGTTGCTGAGAAGATCAATTCTCCAGTCGGAAGTTGATCGTCGCCCGCATCGCGACGAGCTGGAACTCCATCATCCGCAGCATGACCTTGGACAGCTCGATGATGGCTGTGGCCGAGGCGTCATACTCACCCAGGCGCTCGCGTTCATCCACGAACGCTCGCATCCCCTTGACGTAGGCATCGGCCTGCTCGACCATGTTGAGCAGGGCTGTCATCGAGCCAATGGCGTCGAGCTTGGCATGAGAGACTGACGCTATTTGCGCCATCACGGCGTTGGCGTCTTCACGCAGCTTCTCGAACATTTGCGAATTGCGACCTGCTTCTAGTATCTTCGAGTCCATGTCGTCTCCTTTCGAAATTGTTGTTCGCAACGCTGCCCGGGCCGCCGAGATGGGGACCAAGCAGCTTTGCGAGGAATCGCTGATCGAGCTGACCGCCTATCTGTGGGACGTCGCCGACCCTGGCGAGCCGCTGGTGGGCGGCTGGGCCATGGATGCCATAGCCGACCACCTGGAGGCAACCTTTTATGACCACATCAAACGGCTTCTTATCACTGTTCCGCCCGGATTCTCGAAATCGTCACTCACAAATGTTTTCTTCCCGCTCTGGGTCTGGCTGCGAACACCACATGCCAGATTTATCGGGGCCAGCTACGAGTCCGGCATCCCGGAGCGCGATAACCTCAAGTGCCGTCGACTCATCCAACACGAGAAGTGGCAGCGATTTTGGTCAGATCGCTTCTCCCTCATCGTCCCCACCACTGTGGAGCGCTTTGAGAACGACCACACCGGATGGAAAATGGCCACCGCCGTCGGCGCCAAGCTCCTCGGCTACCGCGGTAACTACATCATCATCGACGACGCCAACGATCCCTCCATCGAGCATCAGTCCGGCGCCAAGCGCATTCAAGCGGTTCGTTGGTTTCGCGAGGTGGTTCCTACGCGACTGAACAACATGAGTCGTGACAAGATCATCGCCATCCAGCAACGGCTTCATATGGAAGACGTCGCCGGTACCGCGCTGAGCCTGGAGCACGAGAACTACGTCCACCTCAACATCCCGATGGAGTACGAGCCGCGGACCTACATCAACGCCTGGGCGCCGCCGGACGCGGACGATCCCGACGGCCCTGACCAGATCGTCACTCTGTTCGACGAGACTGCCGAGGCGGCCGTAGCTCTCAATCCAGATGTCATCTACTGGCAGGACCCGCGCACCGAGCCCGGCGAGCTGGCATGGCCTGAGCGGTTCACTGCAAAGATGGTGGCAGTGCTCAAGAAGACGCTGGGCAAGACCATGTCGTCGGCCCAGCTCCAGCAGCGCCCGGTGCCGCGCGGCGGCAACATCATCAGGACCGAGAGCTGGAAATTGTGGGACAAAGAGATTTATCCAACATTTTCCTATATCCTCGCCACGCTCGACACCGCCTACACCGAGAAGACATCGAACGATCCGTCGGGCATCGCCATCTGGGGCCTGTTCTACGACAACACCGGAATGGTCGACGTCCGCCTCGTCGATCGCCTGGGGCGCCAGCTTCCGCTGATGGAGGAGGAGGGCAATCCCAAGGTCATGCTGATCTACGCCTGGACAGATCATTTCGAATTAAATGATCTCGTCCGTCGGGTTCTGCATACCTGCACCAAGAATCAGATCAACTACGGGCTTGAACTGCAAGGCATGCCGCGGTTTCCGGTCGACACGCTGGTGATCGAGGGCAAGGCCTCCGGCCTGAGCGTCCAGCAGGAAATCACGCGCCTGCTGTCGCTCGGCCGCGGGCGCACGCTCAACGTCGAGATGCTGCCGGCAAAATTATTACGGGATGACAAATTGTCGCGGCTGGTTTCTGTCTCTCATTTATTTGAGAACGAGGTTGTTTACGCTCCTGACAAGGAGTTTGCTGGCAAAGTGATCGATCAAGTCGGGAACTTCCCTTACACGACCCATGACGAGTACGTGGACTGTACCTCCATGGCGATGCGCTGGTTCCGCGACCATGGCTTCGCCCCGACCCGCGAGGAGCTGTTCGAGGAGGCCGACAACGCCGTGGCGTTCAGGCAGAAGCTGAAGCCGCTGTACGGAGGAATTTGATGAAAAACAAACTGGAGCTAGCAATTAGCACATCGACATCATTCGACAGCGCATGGAAGGATTTTTACAGGTGGGCGAGAAGTAGAGGATTTGTGCCAATACCCACTTCTCAATGGGTACTCGCCGATTACATCTTCTATCTTTTGGAGGATCAAAACCTCAGCATCTCAACTGTCTTACGAAAATTAACATCTATCAAATATAGGAATCTGGAGTGGTATGGGCACATTGTAGACGATGAGTGCTTTCGTGGAATCCTGAATATTTTGCACACCCAATTCTATCGCCAACCAAAAAGAGCGGAGCCATTAACGCCTGTGCAAATCAAGAAAATAGCTGACTATCTACAGCCGCATGACCGAGCTTTACTCTTGACAGGATTTATGGGGGCGTTGAGACGATCGGAAATCGTAGCCTTGAATCCTGATGATATTATTCGTACCGAACGCGGCGCTTTGATTCTGATTCGAAAATCTAAAGGTGACCAGGAAGCTAAAGGCCAGCAGGTTGAAGTTTACCGTGGGTCTGATGCAAGATATTGTTGCCTGTCTGCGATGGAGGAGTGGTTTGGGGTTAAGGAGATTCATGCAGGCGAGCCAATTTTTCGGCGCATCCGTCGGGGCGATCATCCTGGCACTGCCGATGATCGCTTGACGGGACAAAGCGTGACAAAGTTTGTCAAAGAGTGGGTTCCGCTAGTCGGTCTCAATCCTGATTTGTACAGTGCAAATTCACTACGTTCGGGGAGAGCAAGTTCGATTGGATTCAAGGGTGGTAGCATTTGGGGAATCAGAACGATTCTTAGACACCTCACCCCCACACTTGAGGAAACGTACGCCAGACGCCGAAACAGAGCCGCTGATGTTAGAGCCTTAAGGTCATTGTAAATGCAAAACAAACTGATCTGGGTGTACCAGAACGGCCGCATGTCGCCGCAGCTCTGCCACGACGCGCCGGATCACAAGACCATCGGGATGGCCAGGGTCGTAGCCAATTTCAACTTGACCGTCGATGATCTCAAGCTGAGCTTCGATGAGCTGGTCGCCAAGTATCCGGCGCCGAGCGCGGTCGAAGCCGAGGTGATTCCACCGTCGGTGCCCCTCCTTCGGCAGCCGGGATTTCCACCGGTCTGATGTGATATGCTCAACTCGTTGAAAGCGGAGAATCTGTAAATGTTTAGCTGGTGGCACCGGCATCATCCTCCATCGAACTTCCCGCCGGCACCCGCTTTCATCAAGCGCTTGACGCTGCGCGTCAGCTATAATCCGAGGAGCAAAATAGCCATGTCGACCGTTCTTCTTGAGTGGACCGATCCAACCGTCCGGACCGATACTCCACCGACTGCCCTGCCGCCCGCCGAGATCATGGAAATCGATGTTTTCGATTTTCCTGACACTCCCGGCGTTCCTACGATCAACACGCAAATCGGCACCGTTCCCGGTCCCGGAACGTCGTTTATGACCGGAGTTCTCGACGTCGGCGTCCACCGCTTTACCGTCCAGGTGCGCGACACCACCGGACACGTCTCAGCGCCGTCGAATGTGGCGACTGTGACCGTGCCGGCAACTCAGGCGCCGCCGGCCGCCGTCACTGACCTGCGGGCTACCCTCCAGCCCTGAGCCATGTTAGCCTTCCGGGCCACTGGAGCGCACCATGGCCCGGTCTACCAATGTCATCCCGTTAGACGCCTACCAGAGCCGCCTGCGGCTGGCCCACGGCAAGCAGGATGCCCAAGACGTCCGCCGTGACGAGCACCGGCGCGCCCAAGGGCTCCCGGACAAGACCGGACGACCGCTCAACGCCCGCGGCAAGGACTCATTCACCAGTAAGGACGCGGCCGACATCGGCACCATGCGTCCGGACATGAACTCTCCAGCCAATGAGCCGATTGTTGGCGACTCGATCGTCGACATCGCCCAAGGCGTTGCGATGCCGGTCAATCGTGCCGGTGACGCCAAGTCGATCGAGCTGGGCGACGGCAGCGTCATCATCGATCTCAACCCGTTCTCAAGCGTCGACATCGACGAGCGCGAGGATGGTGAGGAGCGCGGCTTTGCCGACAACCTCGCTGACGACATCGATGAGATGGAATTGGCCGCGATATCGGCCGAAACCCTGGAGGGCATCAGGCAAGATGAAGAAAGCCGCCGCGACGTCCTCGACACACGCCAAAAAGGCATCAAGCTCCTCGGCCTCAAGATCGAGGAGCCGCGCGGAGATGTCGGCACGTCTTCTGCGCCGCTTGAAGGAATGTCCACTGTGCGGCATACCCTTCTCCTCGAAGCATGCGCCAGCTTCCAGGCAGGAGCACGTGCTGAGCTGCTACCATCGGAAGGTCCTGTCAAAGTTAGAGTTGACTTACCTCCGGGCGCCCAGCCAGCACAACCTGGACAGCCTCCTCAAGGGCTTGGCCAGCAGCCGCTCGATGAACTCGGTGAAGCTCTCCAGAAGGACATGAACCACTATCTGACGACGACCGCGTCAGAGTACGTTCCCGATACCGACCGCATGCTGTTCATCGTAGGATTCTCAGGCGATGGATTCAAAAAGCTCTACCACGACCCCCTCAAGCGACGACCGATGTCTGTCTCTGTCGATCCCGAAGACCTCATCGTCAGCAACATGGCGACTGATATCGAGAGCTGCGGACGAGTTACGCACCGTATGCGGATGCGACGTTCGCTCCTTCGACGAATGCAGATCATCGGTGCTTACCGCGACGTGCATATCCAACAGGCTGCGGTCGCGGACACACCCGATGCGGTGAAGCAGGAGATCGCCGATGTCGTCGGCGCCAAGCCGGAGCCGATGCGGCCCAAGGACGTCGATTACACGCTGTTCGAGTGCTATTGCGAGCTGGACATCGACGCATTCGCACCGCCGCAGTTCAAGGGCAAGGCGCTGCCTTTGCCCTACCGCGTGACGATCGAGAAGGACTCAAAACAGATTCTCGAAATCTCGCGCAACTGGAAGAAAGACGATCCGCTGTGTCAAGCGCGACAGACATTCGTGCAATATCCATTCATCCCGGCTCTTGGGTTCTACAGCCTCGGATTCTTGCATTTGTTGGGCAACACGACACTTGCCCTCACTGCGGCTACGCGGGAGATGCTCGACGCCGGTATGTTCGCGAACTTCCCTGGCTTCGTGTACGCCAAGCAAGTCGGGCGGCAGCTTACGAATCAGTTCCGCTGCCCGCCGGGCGGCGGCGTCGCGATTGATCTTCCCGCCGGCATGACGGTGCAGCAGGTCGTGATGCCGCTGCCCTACAAGGAAGTCGGCCCGGCTTTCCCCGCCTTCATCCAGCATGTCGAGCAGAATGGCCGCCAGCTCGCGATGGTGAGCAACGCTCCGGTCGCCGAAGGCAAGCAGGATGCTCCTGTGGGCACCACGCTGGCGCTGATCGAGCAGCAGACCAAGGTGCTTGGCTCGGCCTTCAAGCGTCTGCACATCGCGCAATCGCGCGAGTTCAAGCTTCTCGTCGATCTCTTCAAGGAAGACCCCGAGGCGATGTGGCGCCACAACGAGCGCCCGCAGATGAACTGGACGAAAAAGCAGTTCCTCTCGGCCTTGCAGCGCTACGAGCTGGTCCCGGTCGCCGATCCGAACAATCCGACCAGCCTGCACCGCATGGCCAAAGCTGCCATGCTCAAGACGCTCCAAGCGGCCAACCCCGGCATCTACGATCCGATCGCGGTCGACCGCCGCGTGCTGACCATGGCGGCCATCGATCCGGAAGGGCTGTTCAAGGGACCGGCGCCTGCGGCGCCCGACCCCATGATGATGCTCCTGCAAGCGAAGATTCAGCTTGAGAACCTGAAATTGCAGCAGAAGGACAAGGAGCTTCAGCTCAAAGCTGCGACCGCGGCGATGCAGCAGCAGGGCAAGGCTGCCGACCGTTCGTCCCAGGAGCGCGTCGAGCTGCTCAAGCAGGACATCGTCAAGATGGAGCAGCAGTCCCAGCTCGTGCTATCTGGGCTCAAGCACAACGCCGACATGATCATGCACGTGCATGGCCAGATGGCCAAGACGGCCGGCGGACCTTCGGCCTTCCCAGGCAAACCCGGCGGTGACGGCAGCTCGCCGGGGATGCAGCAGGAGACCGAGCACAAACCGACGTCAACAGGAGTTGTTGACTAAACCATCTAAAGCAAGGACCGAATCATGGACGAAGCGGGAACGGTGCGTGAACAGGTAAAGTCGAGCTTACCACAGTGGCGGTCGCACAAGATCGTGCGCGCGGCGCCGATTCGGGCGATCTACAAGTCTGGCGTTACCAATGAGATGGAGGATACCTCGATTGAGGCTCGGCCGTGGATCGTCTACCTCGACGGTTATCCGTCATTCCAAGTGGACGCCAAGGTATTTGCCCGCTACTTTCCGCAACCCGGCGACTATTTTGTCGTTTACGACGACGGCTACGAGTCCGTGTCACCCAAAAAGGCCTTCGAGGAAGGCTATACCTGCCTTGAGGGCAAACCTGCGGTGGGAGCGTGATGCCTGTTCCGCTCCACAACATGCGCGACCTGCTGATGCCCGGCCTTATGGCGAACCGGGCCGAATACACGGCCATGATGTCGGTGTGGGAGAATGAGTTCGCTGTGGCGGCTATCGACACCGCCATCCTTCCCGTTGTGTCGCCGGTGGCTGCGGTTGCTGCCGCGGCTGCGGCGGCTGTGATCCGGAACCAGGTGGTGACCCGCAGGTTCCTACCTTGGAGGCGTGAGTGACCACGAACGTCGAACCGATTCTACAATTCTTCGAGTACGGTCATCTGCCGCCACATCTTGGGCAGGTCTCGGAGATGTTCTTTCAACTCGCGCATGATATCGTCCACCGGTGCCCCCGTTGTGCCGAGCGCACCGTGGCGCTGCGTAAGCTCCTCGAAGCCAAGGACGCCGCGGTGCGATCTGTGATATACAAGGAGGCGTGAGTGGAATCCGGGAGCGCCCATAGGAATCATCCTGGTGCGCGTGAGGCACATCCGGACGGCAGTCCGAAAAATGTGTGCAGGACGTGTGTGAGTTTTTCGCAAAAAAGCGATTTGGGGTATGGTGACTGCAAATTTCACAAAAATCTCAATATGTGGTTTGGAAATTGCGACGATTGGTGGCCACTGAAGGAGCAGACTGATGGCACATCCGCACAAGGCTGAGGCCCACGCGTCCAGCCGCGACAAGTTCCAGGCCATCACCGGTCACCGCGGTGGAGGGCACGCCCATGGCGGTAGTTCGCATCTCAAAAAAGCAGGCAAAGATGGTGTTCTCGAAACGTGGTCGGGGCACCACAAAACCCATCGGAAGGCCGAAGAACGTGCTCATGGTGGTCGCGCTAAAGCGCGAGCCGACCGGCACCGCCGGGCCAGCGGCGGCAAGGAAGACATGAAGGTTACGCTGACCGGTCCAGCCAAAGGCCCACATACTAAGAAACCGGTCGAGACTCCGACCAAGGAAAATCCTTTCCCTTCGATGATTACGACGGATGCCGGTGATTGGTACAAGCGTCTGCAAGGCCGTGATAAGAAATCAAATTCAGGCTTCTCCAAGCAGGACTTGGAGGGCATGGTGCATGGCAAGCGCGGCGGCAAGATGAAGCGCGGCGGTCGTGCCCTCGGCGGCGCCAAGAATGCCGACGACTGGGGTGACGAGGATTCGACCCGTCAGACCATCCCGGTCAAGGAGAAGCCGGTGCAGTCATCGAAGGGTGATGCCTCCAACCGCAAGCGGTGGACCTACGATCCGCCGCAATACGAGGATTGGGGCATGCACCCAGCGAGCGGCCGCAAGAAATACGCCCGCGGCGGCAAGGCTCCTGGCAAGGTGATCATCAACGTCAACGCGGCTGGAGCGCGGCCACCGCCGGCTAGGCCGCCGGTGATGCCGCCGCCAGCCCCACCGCCTGCTGGTCCGCCCCCGGGTGGTCCGCCCCCTGGCGGTGCTCCACCGATGCCGCCTCCGGGCGGCGGGGCGCCTCCTGGCGCCAACCCTTTGGCCGCCATCAAGGGCGGCATGGGCTTCGCACGCGGCGGCAAGGCCGGGCCGCAGCACCCAAACCCAGGCGGCGGTCCCCGCGGCGGCGATTCCAAGTACGATCTCGCCGGTTGGCGCAAGTATGCGGCCACGGATCGCGAGAAGCGCATGTCCGGCAAGGCCGGGATGACGCAAGCCTACACTAAGAAGATCGGCGACGACGGTTCGCTCGATGTCCAGCCGGTGAAGCAGGGCCGGACCAGCCGCGCCAGCGGCGGGCGCATGACGGCCGGTACGTTCTCCGGCGTGGGGCGGCTTGAGCAGGCCCACATCTCGGCCAGGGACCGCCATCGGTGATGGCCGTCCACCATGCCAGCCAGCCTCCTTGGATGGGGGCTGGTGCCATTCCCAATCGCTACGCCCCGCCACCGCTGAGACAACCGCCGAGCTGGCCTGAAATCCTTGGCGTTTCTCCGCTGGCCGACAAAGTTGCCATCAAGGCCGCGTTCCGCCGGAAGGCGCAGCAATTCCATCCCGACCACGGCGGCACCGATTACCAGATGCGGTTGATCATCGGCGCCTACAAGGAGGCAATGCGCCGTGTGCGGTGAAGTCCTTGAGCATTTTATGGGTTTCTGGAGCGTCGTCGGTGCGATGGCGCTGTTGTTCTGGGGGCTCTACTGGGTGTCCCGTGCATAACATCTGGTACGGGCATCTGGCCCGCCGGCTTGACGAGAGGCACCGGGAGAAGGCTAAATACCTCGTCGACGGCGGCGCCCCGGACTATCCGTCATACAAATTCCAGGTTGGATATCTTCAGGGACTCGCCGATGCTCTCCTTGAAGCCGAGGAGGTAGACCGCGAACAAATGGGAATGTCGCCTCATGCCCCTCGCCCTACCACATGAAGCCGTCAAGAAATACTCTCAGATCACCGATCTGAAACAGTACATCGCCGAAGTCTTCAAGCAGGTCATGCCTGACCTGATGGATATCACCCTCAACCGTGTTCTGTGCGCGGCCTACATCGCCAGCGAGAAGACAGCCGGCGGCATCATCAAGCCGCAGGATCTTGTCGCCGAGGATATTTGGCAGGGCAAAGCCGCGCTGGTGCTCAAGCCTGGACCGTCGGCGTTTCTGGATTCTCCCGAAGTCACCTTCCACGGCTTCATCGTCAATCCGGGCGATTGGGTGACGTTCAAGGTCGGCAACTCGTCGCAGATCGAGATCAGGGGATATCCCTGCCGCATCGTGGCCGATCACTTCATCGAGTCCAGGGTTCTCGATCCGAGGGCGGTGACATCGTGAGCGAGCGAAGCGAGCGGCCGAGTAGTGCTGGCACAGCCAAAAATGCGCTGAAGCAGGGCTACGCCAAAGGCGCTGCCGCCAAGGTCAAGCGTGACGCCTTCCTCTACATCGACGGCAAAGGCGCCGACACCGGGCAGTGTTCCTCGTGCAAGCTATGGGTCAAGGGCGCCGACGTCTGCATCATCCACGGCATGCACGTCACGATCAAAGGCACGGCCTCGTGCGGGCTCTATGTCCCCGGCAAGCCGGTGAATGCCGGGCTTGCTCAAGCCCTGGTCACGCCGGAGGAGTCGGGCCTCGTCGAGCGGAAGGTCCGTTGCCAGAATTGCAGATTCGCTTGGAGCGGTGCTACAGTATGCGGATTGTTCCAGAGTTTGAGCGAGCGCATGCCGGAGATTTTCGATCTCGACACCAAGATCGAGCCGCAAGGATGTTGCAACGCACAAAGTCCGTGAGGTGATCCATGCCGCGCCAAAGGCCACTTCGTCAACCGGTCAACCCAAACCTCCCTGATACGGGAGCGGTGATGGTCGATCTGAACGCCGCCGGCCCCGAACCGCCGCCCAGGATCGTCTATGGCTCGTCGGTACCGGCTCTTGCCGGTGCCTCTTCGGCCGCGCAGCCCGGTGTGTTTGCGCACGGCGCCATCAACCCGGAAGTCACGGTCACCGCGCGCTCGGATGCGGTCGCGCCAGCGCAGTTCGATGGCGGCGACGATGAAGACCCTGCGGTTACACTCAAAAATACCCGCGAGCGCGCCAAGGAGCGCGACCGCGCCAAGGCGCTGGAGGCCGATCATGCCAGGGTAACGCAGTGGGGCCAGGATCAGGCCAACCGCGCCGCGCTCGCGACCCACGCGCTTGCGGAATCCCAGCTCGATACCATCGAGACGGCAATCGCCGCAGCCGAGGGCGAGGCAGAAGCAGCGACCAATAGCTGGGCCGATGCCATGTCCAAGGGTGACTTCGTCACCGCCGGCAAAGCTCAGCGTCAGCAGCAGGATGCGCAATTCCGCATCAATACCCTCAAGGCCGGCAAGGACGAATTGGCGACCGAGGTACGCAAGAAGCCGCAGGCCGCCGCGCCGCCGCCGCCGTCGATGATGAGCAACGTCGAGGTTCAGTTGGCGCGGATGCCGAATCTGATCGACTCGGAGCGCCAGTGGATAAGGGATCACCCTGATTCGATGGAGAACCGGGAAAATCAGTTGCGGATGCAAACCGCGTTCCTCGATGCGACCAAGCGCAACATCACGCGAGGCTCGCCCGAGTATTTTGCGTTCTTCAACGAACGCATGGGTTACGAAGATGATGGCGGGGACGGGGGTCAGGAGGAACCGGTGGCGCAACCGCAGCCGAGATCGAGGCAAAACGGAGGAGGCCCGCGCGTGTCAGCCCCTGTCGTTCGTTCCGGCGGCGGTACGCTGCGGCCGGGTCAATTCCTGCTGACAGAAAGGCAGAGGGAAGCCGCGCGGATATCCGGCATCGACGAAGTCACCTATGCGCGCGGATTGCAGCGCATGATGGAGGCAAAGTCGCAGGGCATGTATGGAGCCAGTGAGCAGAAATGAGCTGTATCCACGACTGGGCCGAGGTTGGCAAGCGGCGCTGGTGCCTGCGACCTTACGCTGATGGTGGTTGCGGCACGTTTCAGACCTATATCAAGGGGGAATGGTGTCCTCCACTGCCGGAGGATATCAAATTTCCCTTAGAAGGATCACCGCCATGTTCTTCCCGCCTTGGGACTTAATCCTCGTAATTTGTGTAATCTGGATTCTCGTACCGAAGTCCGCCCCTCGCGGATGGGGACCGGATTGAAGTTGTAGGTCTTAAGCTGGTCGGGTGATATCGGCGCTACCTCCTTGTTCTCGACACCCGTCAAGTGGTCGCGAATGTTGGCTTTCCACAAGACTTCGAGCAACGTCAGCGGCTGCATGCCTTTGCGGTACTCGACGTAAAAGTCGATCGCCGTATAATCGAGGAGAGCGTTGGACAGTTCTTGTCGGACAGATTTTGGTAGCCTGTCGAATGCTTCCATCCGCTGGGAGTAGGTTGACTCTGGCGCCTGGGGAATCCCACGGTTACTGTTTCGAATGTAGGAGGCCATGATGGCTACACCACGAGAACCAACACCGTTCGATCCAATGGCCGCGCCGCATCAAGCCGGAAAGCGTGTCCCTGAGCCCGGCCCGTCGCTGAAGCCGCAGCGCCATGTTCTACGGCCGATCGATGAATATGTCGAGTACGAGGAGGAAACCCAGCTCCGGATTCCGCGCAACGAATGGCCGGCGGGATATGCGCTCAAATGGGTCACCTTCGCAGTGTGGGGCCAGCCATTTCCGCAGGTCCGCGCGCGCAGCGAAAAAGGCGGCTGGGTTCCCGTCCACCAGGAGGATTTCGACGGCAGATACCGTGGCCGGTTCATGCCGGCGGAATACAATGGCGAGATCGTCGTTGACGGTCTTGTCCTGATGGCGCGACCGCAGTCCTGGGACGACAAGGCGGAAGCGATCAACCGGCGCCGGGCCATGCAACGCGTCCAGATCAAGGAGATGCAGCTCCGCATGGGCGATCTCTCCGGCGTGACGCTGGCATCTGACCATCCGACCGCGGTGCGTTCGAACATCGTCGAACGCTCTGTCGAGGCCATTGCGGTGCCGCAGAAATGACGCTCCTGTTCCTCAAAACTGATGATGGTGCGGATCACCACGCCATCCTCAACACCAACACCATCTGCTTCATGGAGGGTACCGATCCCACTGACGAGTGGCCCGGCGGCACCAACACCAAAATTCTGTTCGGTGGCGGTGGTGTGGTGCTCCATACGCCCTACAAGGTGATTGCCGACCAAATCGCCAAGGCAATCGAGCAGGGGTACGTGCTCAGCGAGCAGATCAACGAGGCGCGCCGCAAGATTGCCGTAGAAGACGGCCGCAAGATGATGAAGGAAGTAATGGAGCCGTTCCTTCACAATCACGATTGACATGGAAATCGCCTTCTATATGTCCTTCGAGGCTCTGTGGCACCGCCGCGGAATCAAGCACTATTTTCGCCTGCAATTTCCTCGTTGGCCGTGGTGGAGACATAGTGTTGACGACCGGAGGAAGATGTGCGACAGAAATTAAATGACCAGCACAGAAACATCCGACGGCGTTGAATTTTCCTGCGACGTCTGCCACGACACCGTCATCAGCCCACCCAGGATGGCTCGCGGGTCTGATAAGCCTGATTTCATGTACTGCTGGGAACGCGCCAAGGAAAAAGGCTGGCGGGCTCGCAAGGCCATGAGCAAGGACGGCAGAACCGAATACTGGAGGCACATATGTCCGTCGTGCTAGCGCGCATGAGCGACCGCCAGAAGCAGGACATGACGATCGCTGCCCTGGCGCTCGTCGATGCGCTCGAAGATTATGCCTATACCCGCAAGGACGAAGACAAGAAACGCGTCACCGAGTGCCAGACCGGACTCTGCCTCATGACACGGAAGTTGCGAAAGGAATTTGGCCTTGAAGACGCTCCAGGAAGTCGTTGACATCAATCAGCCCCATGCCCCGGAGGGGGTGCATTTGGCGGCCGATTACATCAACGATTGCGTTGCGGTCTATAAGGGCGGAACGTTCCTGTGCGCCATCAGGCGCAAGGATATCGAAGATCAGCCCGGCGGCCATGGCGACTTCCGTCACCTGTTGACGGAACACCTCGAACAGAGGTAGACTTCTTTCCTATGACCGGGGCTCCACCGCGTTGGTGCTGTAGCTCCCAATCCTTCTGAGCGTTTCAGACGGCGGTCGGCCCCTGCACAGGGGACGCACCTTGCCGTCTTTTTTGTGCCCGGGCTGCCGTCAACGGAGGCCGTCCCGTGGTCAATCAGATTGCACCGTTTGGCGTTCAGGACCTGACCCGGCGCGAGGGCGCGTCGCCGATGTTCGGTCTGTCCAGGGCCTTCATTTCATCGTCCGATCCGACCCCGATCTTCAGCGGCGATCTGGTGCAGGACCTGCCGACCGCACCGGCGAGCGGCAACTTCGGTCCCTACCTGACACAGGCATCGAGCGGTCTTTCCACCGCAAATGCCGCCTTCAAGGGAATCTTCCGTGGTTGCGAGTTCCTCAACCTTGCCGTCGGCAGGGTTCTGTGGTCGCCGTTCTGGCCCGGCGCCAGCGTCGGCGGTCCAAGCTCGCAGGCCGACCCGATCGCCTACTTCGCGGCCGATCCCGACATGCAATTCATCGCCCAGGCGACATCGGCCGCCATCATCGGCTCCAGCAACGTCGGCCAGAACATCACCGTGACGGCCACTTCATCGCTCGGCAACACCATCACCGGGCAGTCGGCTATCGCGCTGGCGTCGTCTGTCGCTCCGTCGTCCGCGGCGGCGTCGCCATTCCGCATCATCGATTTCTACTCGAACTACGCGCCGCCGGGCGGTTTCGTGAACGGCACCGACAACACCGCACCGGGCCAGATCGTCGTTGTTGGGCTGAACAACTTCGAGACTAACACGACTGCTGGTTCGTCCTCGTAAGGAGCTGATCCATGCCTATTGCACTACCGGCAATCCGCGATTTGCTCCTTCCTGGCCTCTGGGGCATTTCTGGCCGCTACCCCATGATCGAGCGCCAATGGACCGGCATCTATCGGCAGACCGAGTCCGAGATGGCCCTCGAACGGCGCGCGGCCATGCGGTACATGGGCTATGCCCAGCTCAAGCAGGAAGGTGGGCCTACCGCCTTCGACAACCGCGCCGGGCAGCGCTTCATCTACAACGCCGAGCACTTCGAAATCGGCCTCGGCTACGCGATCACCCGCAAGGCCATCGACGACAATCTCTACAAAGCAGAGTTCGGGCCGAGCAATGACGGCCTCATGGAATCCTTCAAGGAGACCGAGGAAGTCTACGCCGCCAACGTCATCAATCTGGCGAACGTCTTCAACCCGACGGTCCTTGGCGATGGCGTCCCGCTGATCAGCGCTACCGGCCACCCAATCGACGGGGCCTTGGTCGCCAATCAGCCGAGCCCGGACGTCGATCTGAACGAAACGTCCCTCCTCAACGCCTGTATTCAAATACGGTCGACCTGGAAGGACAACGCTGGCCTCAAGATTCACGCGCGCGGCCGCAAGCTGATTGTGCCGCCGAACTTGGAACCAATCGCCGTCCGCCTGTTCCGGTCGGAGCTGCGTGTCGGCACCGGCAACAACGAAGTCAACGCTGTTCTTGGGATGGAGCAGTCCCTCAAGGACGGCTACATGGTGTATGATTACCTTACGTCGCCATTCGCTTGGTTCGTCCTGACGAATATCGACGGTCTGGTATTCTTCCACCGCAAGCACTTCGAGACCGACATGACCGTCGAGTTCTCGACCGACAACCTGCTGGTCAAAGGATACCAGCGCTATGTCCCGTCCTACTACGAGTGGCGGGCGATCTGGGGGACGTTCCCGCTGAGCTGAGGCACCAATGAAAGTCAGACGACACAGCACCAAGGAAGGTCAGCCGCCGCTGGCTATAAACGGAAACGGGATCAAATCCGGCAGTATCCCGCCGACCTTCGAGCAGATTCAGTCTGGTACCGGCGCGGCCGGTGCGACGGGCGCCGTCCTGGTGAATTTCATCTGGGCGACGCTGATCAACAAGTGAGGCGATCATGAGCACACCGTGGGCACAAACGACCGTTCTAAGCTCCGGTATCCAGAACTCGGTGCCGATCGCGCTCGATCCGCTGGCGAAAATGACGGCTGTGCAACTTACGTTTTCGTCGACTGGAGTCGGCGCGATTTTTGTCCAAGCGACGCTCGACACGCCAGCCTTTCAGTCTGGTGGCGCCGGCGGCGTTCTCCCGCAGCCGCAGCCGCTCTGGTCCACTGTCGGGTCGTCCAATGGTTTTATTTCAGCGACGTCAACTAGCAGCGGTTCTGGTGGCACCGTAGTTGCCCCCTTCGACAATTCAGCCATGTTTGTGCTGTTGCAGCCGGTTGCCGGTCTGAGACTGAGTTCATCGGCAGTTGGCGCCATGTCGGTAGGAACCGTCACCGTCCGCGCCCTGCAATCCCCAGCCGCGTGATGATGGACAACCATACGGCGGC
>Ga0137418_10001705_pt1 | contig 20295 bp, 15 predicted proteins | sample CZODoug3_1_2_16f_FD_122242 | JGI IMG/M metagenome (GOLD analysis project Ga0137418, IMG submission 122242) | Vadose zone soil fungal communities from Angelo Coast Range Reserve, California, USA - CZODoug3_1_2_16fungal (Hybrid Assembly) | ecosystem: Environmental > Terrestrial > Soil > Vadose...
GAGGCCTTCCGCAAGAGCGGCAACAAGCCTCACTGGATGATCCTGGATGTCATCCCGGTCATCCCCCCCGAGCTCCGTCCTCTGGTTCCATTGGATGGTGGCCGTTTCGCGACTTCGGATCTCAACGATCTCTACCGTCGCGTCATCAACCGCAACAACCGCTTGAAGAAGTTGATGGACCTGCACGCCCCGGAAGTGATCGTGCGCAATGAGAAGCGCATGCTGCAGGAAGCGGTTGACGCTCTGTTCGATAACGGTCGCCGTGGCCGCGTGCTGCGTGGCGCCAACAACCGCCCGCTCAAATCGCTCTCCGACACCCTGAAGGGCAAGCAGGGACGTTTCCGCCAGAACCTTCTGGGCAAGCGCGTGGACTACTCCGGACGTTCCGTGATCGTGGTTGGTCCCGAACTCAAGCTGCACCAGTGCGGATTGCCCAAGAAAATGGCGCTCGAGTTGTTCAAGCCGTTCATCTACCACCGGCTCGAACAAACGGGCAATGTCACCACCATCAAGCAGGCTAAAGAAATGGTGGAGCAGCAGGAGCCCATCGTGTGGGACATCCTGGAAGAGGTCATCAAAGACCATCCAGTGCTGCTGAACCGCGCTCCGACGCTACACCGTCTCGGCATTCAAGCTTTCGAGCCGGTACTGGTGGAAGGCAAGGCCATCAAAATCCACCCGCTGGTTTGCACCGCATTCAACGCCGACTTCGACGGCGACCAGATGGCGGTTCACATTCCGCTTTCTCCGGAAGCGCAGGTCGAAGCCAGCGTACTCATGTTGGCGTCGCACAATATTCTTTCGCCGGCATCAGGTCAGCCCATCACCGTACCCACCCAGGACATGGTCTTGGGGTTGTACTACCTCACCAAGGGCAAGCCCGGGGCGAAAGGGGAAGGCCGCGCCTTCGCCAACATCGACGAAGTGCTCATGGCGCTGGAGGCGGGTGCCGTGGAAACCCTCACCCCCATCCGCCTGCGGTACAGCGGCGAATTGATTGACCTGACCACAGCCTATGATGATCAGGACATCATCCACACCGAGCCGGTTCAGGTGGACCGCACTTTCCTGAACACCACCGTAGGCCGCGCCATTCTGAACGACCATTTGCCCGAGGCCATGCCCTACATCAACGGTCTGCTGAAGAAAAAGGGCGTGGGCGCTTTGGTCAACTATGGCTATTTGCGCTTCGGACTTGAAACCACGGTCAAGATGCTCGACGAAGTGAAGGAGCTGGGCTTCCGCTTCGCAACTAAGGCCGGCCTCTCCATCGGCATCGATGACATGGTTATTCCGGACAGCAAGAAGACTCTCGTCCGCGAGGCCGAAAAGCAGGTGGTTGCCGTGCAACAGCAATATCTGGATGGCGCCATCACCAACGGTGAACGTTACAACAAGGTCATCGAAATCTGGTCCGGCATCACTGAAAAGGTAGCCGATGAGATGTTCGGCGAGATGCAGCGGCGTGACAAGGAAGGCGATCTCAATCCGATTTACGTCATGGCCGACTCCGGCGCGCGCGGATCGAAACAGCAGATTCGCCAGCTCTCCGGTATGCGCGGATTGATGGCCAAGCCTTCTGGCGAAATCATCGAATCGCCGATCACGGCAAACTTCCGCGAAGGGCTGACCGTGCTCGAGTACTTCGTCTCAACCCACGGCGCCCGTAAGGGTTTGGCGGACACGGCCCTTAAGACGGCTGACTCCGGCTACCTCACCCGTCGCCTGGTCGACGTTGCTCAGGACGTCATCATCAGCGAATACGATTGCGGCACCGTGGATGGCATCTACGTGCAGGGCATCGTCGAAGCGGGAGAAATTATCGAGCCGTTGCGCGACCGCATCGTAGGCCGCGTGTCGCTCGAAAAGATTAAAGACTACGACGGCAACGTCATCGTGGATATCAACAACGAGATCACCGAGGAGCTGGCTGGGGCGATTCAGGCCGCGGGCATCGAGCGGGTAAAGATCCGCTCCGTGCTCACCTGTGAGTCCAAGCGCGGGGTTTGCGTCATGTGCTACGGCCGCAACCTGGCGTCGGGACGTCTGGTCGAGTTGGGTGAGGCCACTGGCGTTATCGCGGCCCAGTCCATCGGCGAGCCCGGAACGCAGCTCACGATGCGTACCTTCCACATCGGCGGTACCGCTTCGCGAGTTTCTGAACAGTCGCGTCTCGATGCCAAGAACAACGGTGTGGTGCGTTTCGTCGGCTTGCAGACGGTCAAGGCTAAGTCGGGCGATCTGGTGGTGATGAACCGCCAAGGTTCCATCGCGGTGGTCGACGAAAAGAACCGCGAACGTGAGCGCTACTCAGTGGTGTACGGCGCCAAGCTTAAGGTCAATGACGGCGATGCCGTAAAGCTCGGGCAGGTGATGGTCGAATGGGATCCATACACTTTCGCCATCCTCACCGAGTTCGGCGGCACAGTGCAGTTCAAGGACCTGCAGGAAGGTGTCACGCTTCACGAAGAAGTGGACGAAGTCACCGGTTTGTCCAGGCACGTGGTGGCCGATTCGCCCGACGAGAAGCGCCAACCGGCCATAGTAATCAAGGGCAAGAGCAGCAAGCGCTACCTAATGCCCTCACGTTCTCACCTTATGGTGCAGGACGGCGACGCGGTGTCGCCGGGCGACGTGTTGGCAAAGATCCCGCGCGAGACCACCAAAACCAAGGACATCACCGGTGGTTTGCCGCGCGTGGTCGAGTTGTTCGAGGCTCGCAAGCCGCATGAGACCGCGGTCATCAGCGAAATCGATGGCACGGTCAAATTCGGCGAGGTTGCCAAGGGCCAGCGCAAGATCTACGTGGTGGCCGACAACGGCACGGAGAAAGAATACTCAGTGCCGCGTGGTGTCCATATCAACGTGCAGGAAGGCGAGCGCGTCAAGGCGGGTGAACCCCTCATGGATGGGCCGCTCAACCCGCACGACATCCTCGCCGTGCTCGGGGAAAAAGAGCTGCAGTCTTACCTGGTGAACGAAATCCAGGAGGTCTATAGGCTGCAGGGCGTCAACATCAGCGATAAACACATCGAGGTGATTGTCCGCCAGATGATGCGCTGGGTGAAGGTCGAGGATGTCGGGGACACGCGATTCTTGCTGGAGGAACAGCTCGATAAATTCGCCTTCCACGAAGAGAATGAGCGCGTGATTTCCCAGGGCGGCAAGCCGGCCACCGGACGACCGCTCCTGCTGGGCATCACCAAAGCGTCGCTCTCGACTGATTCCTTCATTTCGGCGGCGTCGTTCCAGGAGACCACGCGCGTTCTTACTGAGGCGTCAATCAACGGCAGGGTTGACCACCTGCGCGGCCTCAAAGAGAATGTCATCGTCGGACGCCTCATCCCTGCCGGCACCGGCATGGAGTATTACCGCAACGTGCGCCTCTCGCCAGAAATGGAAGAGGCCGCGGCCAAGGTGCAGGCTGAAGTGTCCGCTGCCTATGAAGAGGCCGAACGGGCCCTCGAAATGATGCGGCACGAGGGCGAGACTGAGGAATTGGCCGCGGAATAGGCCGGAAAAGCGCGAATCGGGGGCAGACCGTATCGCCCCCGAAACCTTTTTTGCCATCCAATAGCCGATGCACGCCAACCCTAAGCGATTGCACATTGAGGAACCCGGCGCACTTCCTTCGTTGCGGGCGGAGCCTTCCCGCCATACTCTAGGGTCAGCAATGCTACGTTTTCTGCGCCTTCTGCGGCTGGCTTTCTGGCGTGCCTTTCAGCATGACTCGTTCGCCATTGCAAAGGCTTCCGCGTATTCTTCCATTCTTACGTTTTTTCCTACCTTACTGGTTCTGGGTTCGGTCCTGGCCACATCGAGCAAGGGCCAACCGTATGTGCGGGAAATTTCCTACGCCCTGTCGCGGATTCTGCCGGCGGGCAGCAACACCGCCATGATCTATCTCAGAGGAGCCACCCAGCGTTCCGTTGGTTTGCTCTTCTTCACCTCACTGCTTACCCTCTGGACCGCTTCTGGCGTAATGATCTCCTGGATGGAAGGCTTCCGCCGCTGTTACGAACTTCCCAAAACTTGGGGATTGGTGAAGGAGCGGCTGATCGCATTCTCGCTAGTCATTCTCGCCGGCCTTCCCATGACGTTCGCCACCCTGCTCGTGGCCTTTGGTAGCCGTATCGAGACCCGCATCCTGTTCTACATCGGGCACGAGTTCAGCGCTTACATTCTGCTTCTCTGGACGGCCACCCGGTGGGTGATCGCAACCCTCACCAGCATTGCGGTCATTGCGCTCATCTATCACAACGCGGTCCCGCGCACGCAACCTTGGCACAGCGTAATTCCCGGCGCCACACTGGCCACCGCTTTGTGGTTCACGTCAACCGCCCTATTCGGCTGGTACCTCCAACACTACGCCGATTACAGCATCATCTACGGCTCGCTGGGAGTGGCGATCGCTCTGCTCGTCTGGATGTACATGATCTCTCTGGTCGTGCTCGTAGGCGCGGAATTCAATGCCATGCTGTTCCCTCGAGCCATGCTGGGAAAAGAGCTCCAAATGTCTTCGCAGAAAGATGGGGCGCCTTAACAACTTGCCGGGGGCCGCAATGCGGCGGAAGTTGCCGACATTTGGATCTGAATGGTAATCCGTCCCGGTCGCGAAGTTGTTTGAATCGCTCCCGTCAATCTTAAAATCCAAGCCTTCATTGGGACGTTATTGAACAAGTCAGAGCCACAGTTGCCATTAGATACCGCGTCACGCAACCCGGCTTCGATGGGACGCCGCGCCAAAATCATCTGCACGATCGGCCCAGCCTGCCAGTCTGAGGCCGCCATGCGCGACCTGCTGCGCCTGGGCATGGACGTCGCCCGCCTGAATTTTTCCCACGGATCGCACGAAGAGCATGCCCGCAATATCGAGCGTCTACGCCGCGCTGCAGAAAAAGAAAGTCGCACGATCTGCATACTTCAGGACCTGCAAGGCCCTAAGATCCGCACCGGCCGCCTGGAGCGCCACGAGCCGGTGTTAATTAAAACGGGGTCGGTCGTGATCATCACGCCGCGCGACATCACCGGCACTGCGACCCGCATTTCCACCACCTTCGCCGGCCTGGCGGACGAAGTTAAACCCGGCGACCGAATCTTGCTGTCCGACGGACTGATAGAGTTGCGCGTCCGCACCGTTCGCGGCAAAGACGTAGTCTGCGACGTTGTAAACGGCGGACTTCTGAGCGAACACCAGGGCATCAACCTGCCCGGTGCCGCACTCTCTATCCCGGCGCTGACCGACAAAGACCGCAAAGATCTCGAGTTCGGGCTGAAACACGGAGTAGACGTGGTAGCGCTTTCGTTCGTGCGGTCCGCATCAGACGTGCGAATGGGAAAACAAATCATCACGCGCCACGCCAGCGACGTCCCTGTGATCGCAAAGCTTGAAAAGCCGCAGGCCATTGACCATCTCGAGGAAATCCTTGAAGTCGCGGATGGAGTCATGGTGGCGCGCGGTGATCTGGGCGTGGAAGTTCCCCCGGAAAAAGTTCCGGTGATTCAGAAGCATGTCATCCGCCGTGCCGCCGCCTGGCGCAAGCCGGTGATCACGGCCACGCAAATGCTCGAGTCGATGATTGAGAACCCACGCCCCACGCGCGCCGAAGCCAGCGACGTAGCCAACGCCGTCTTCGACGGAACCGACGCCGTGATGTTATCCGCCGAAACCGCCAGCGGCCGGTATCCGCGGGAGGCGGTGGCCATCATGTCACGCATTGTCATCGAAGCGGAAAGCAACATGGCCGAGTTCACGCAGCCCCGACGCCGCGACCGTCGTGGTCTTTCCATCGCCGAGACCATCTGCGAATCGATTGCCCACGCTGCCGAAGACCTTCCCATGGGCGCCATCGCCGTCTTTACCGAAAGCGGCAACACCGCCCGCATGATTTCCAAATACCGCCCTCCGGCGGTCATTTACGCGTTTACCCATGTTGAGTCCGTGGCCCGCCGCACCCACCTTTTCTGGGGAGTCCAGCCCATGCGCTGCCACCAAGCGCTGTCTGCCGAGCAGATGGTCAACGTGGCAGAACGCGACCTTCTGCGCCACGGCCTGCTTAAGTCCGGCGATGTGTTGGGAGTTGTGGCTGGCACTCGCCAATCTTCGGGATCCACGAACTTCCTTCGCTTGCACACAGTCACTGCCGAGGAAGCTTCCGCTACTCCGGCCACGCTCCAAGCCGCTACTTCCGCAAGCCGCAAGAAATCTTCGCACACGCCTTCACGAAAACGTTAAACTGGCCTGGCTTGCGGACCTCCTTCAGTTTTTGGGGAGAGCGACCTCGCAGCCTGCGGAAGACTCACAAACGTGAACCGTGCCGTGGAAGAACGGGGTTTCAGCGCCGCGTAAACGTATAGGATTACGCGGGGTTTTGGCCTTGGGCGCCGCGTTCGTGATCCAAGGTGCATGGCGGCGCAGCCCGTTCAATCGCGGGATACGCAGATTCGGCTTTAGCAATGTCTCAGGAAATTCTCTCCATCGCCATCTTCGAGCTCTTGCCTGGCGAAGAGCAGGAAGCTCTCGCCACGCTTCGCGAACTCAAGTCTGTTCTCGAAACCTCCGGCTACAGCCGCGACTTCCTTTTCCGCGACTCACTCAATCAGCAATACGTGCTGCTGCGCTATTGGAAGTCTGAGGAAGCCCTGCACAACGCTCACGAAGATCCCAAAGTGCATCGCTGGTGGGCCAAACTGGGCCACGAAATCCAAGTTCTGAAAGTACACGAAAGGTTGGAGGAAGCGGGGCTTTAGCATCGGGCCGCGTGCTCGACCGAGAACTTGAGTCAGCGGGGGTTTGAGGGCATCAGCTGGGATTGTGAGGCCAACCATATGGAGTTCGTCTCAAGTCAAATGCGCGCGCTGGCTTGGTCCGCTCTCTTGGGCTTCGCGATCACCGTTTTCGGCGCCGGCGTCTGGGCGACGCTGGCCACCGTTAACCTCCAAGGTACCCGGGGGATCCCCTGGTCGGTCCCGGTGATGGCGGTTCTCTTGTGGCTGATGTGGCAGTATCTCGGCGGCAGGTGGTGGCCGCGCCCTACATCCGCGTCCCGGCGCTTTTGTTTGCGCGCCAAACCCGCCGGGCTCGGTGTTCGCTTGGGCGCAAGCCGCGGGTGGTCTCTCCCTCGTCGCCCTGGCTGGGTACTGGATCGTTTTGTCCCAACTCGTGAAAATGCCGGGAAACGCGGTCCCGGACTTCTCCCACTACCCGTTGCTGACCGTGGTGCTAACGATTGGCATGGCGTCCCTGGCCGCCCCGTTGACGGAAGAACCCGCGTTCCGGGGTTACTGCCAGGTAATTCTCGAAAAGCAGTTTCGCGCTCCCACCGCCGTCATCATCTCATCGATTTTGTTCTCGCTGGTTCATCGCCCAACGCAAGGATTCCTGTGGCCGAAGCTTCTCGTGTATTTTCTCGTCGGAGTAATGGTCGGCACGACGGCCTGCCTGGCCAATTCGATCGTGCCGAATATCCCGGTGCATTTCTTCGGCCTGCTGATGTTCTTTACCTTGGTCTGGCCGCGTGACGCGACCCGCGGGCTGCTGGCGGAAAATGGCGCGGATGCCTGGTTCTGGATCCATCGCGCGCAGACGGTTGTCTTTACCGTGCTGGCAATCCTGGCCTCTGTTCGGCTGGCGCAGGCCGCTCGGCACGCTACTGCTGCTCCCGCCAGCAATCGCGTTCTCCCGGACTGAGGACTGAACCTTCTCCTCGATGCCCACCATCTCCAATTCGGAAACATTCACCGATCTCACTGCCGATCCACCCGTTCGTGGATTTCTCCACCGTCCTGGGAAACCCTCGGGCGATGGTCTCGTCCTCACGCACGGCGCTGGATCGAACTGCCAATCCCCGCTGCTGACCGCGTTGTCCGAGGTCTTTGCGGAAGCGGGCTTCACAGTACTGCGCTGCGACTTGCCTTACCGCCAGGCGAGGTCCTTCGGACCACCCGGTCCGGGCGACGCCAAGCGTGATCGCGCAGGCCTGAAAAATGCCGCTGCCGCGCTGAAAACAATAGTGTCAGGTCGTCTGTTCCTCGGGGGCCATTCCTACGGAGGACGCCAGGCCAGCATGCTCAGCGTCGACGAACCCGATCTCGCCGCAGGGCTCCTGCTGCTGTCTTATCCGCTGCATCCGCCGCGAAAACCCGAACAGCTGCGCACGCAACACTTCTTCAATTTGCAAACGCCCGCGCTCTTCGTACAGGGCACCCGCGATCCCTTCGGCTCGCTACAAGAAATCGAGCAAGCGCTAGAGCTGATCCCCGCCAAAACAAAGTTGTTACCCGTAGAGGGCACAGGCCACGATTTAGGATTCAAAGGAAAGTCGAAGCGGGAGGAATTGCCCCGAACAGTATTGGAAGAAGTCCAGAACTTCCTGCCATAGAGACGTTGCTTCGAACCTCTAGCCGCTGATAGGCACGAGGTAGCACGCCGCGCCTCGACCAACCTCGCGGCCTCCGCCCGGCCAATTCTAATTCACCCAGCCCGACTTCGACCCGCCATTGGTTTTGTGCGAGTCTGCCTCATCCGGGGGGATGTAGTTGCCGTGCTCATCGAACTCGACCTTGCGGTCATGCTGGCGCATGTAGACCTCAAACTTCTTCGCCGCTTGCCTGCGCTTCCAACGGTAATACGAATTGCGTGCGCTGAAGTAGCGTTCCGAAAGGCCGAACAGGAGCCCGCGGCCAGGCACGAATTTCACGTAAATGAACCCGAAGAATAATCCGCCCAGATGAGCAAAGTTGGCGACTCCACCCTGCGACGGCTGGAAGGTTGCGACCACGACCACAAAGATAATAATGCCCACCAGATACTTCGCTTTGATCGAGAACGGAAACGGAAACAGAAGGACTTCGCGGTCCCCGTAAAGCATTCCGAACGCGATCAGCAGGCCATATATCCCGCCCGAAGCGCCGATCGTCGGAATCGTCGTCGAGACACCGGGAAGTCCCGTATACGCTACCGCTACCGTGACCAGCGCGGCCCCGACAACACAGAAGAAATAGAATTCAAGAAACTTGCGCGAACCCCAATCCTGTTCCTCCTGCGAACCAAACATCCACAGCGTCAGCATATTGAGAAGCAGGTGGCTCAAGCCAGCATGCAGGAACGAATAGCTGACCAGCTGCCATATGAATCCATAGTGCACCACGAAAAAGGGCACCAGGCCAAGATAGACTTCCAGGTAGCGCGCAACTTGAGGAGCGATCGCTCCCAGAACCACCTGGAGGAAGTAAATTGCAGCGCAAATGATGATCAGACGTTTGACCCACCGCGTGAACGGCGGAAAGCTCAACGACATTGTGCGTCCGCGATACATTCAATTGCTACTATCGGGGTTCGTTGCCAGCAGGGAATACCCTCAAAAGCCGCCGGGGATGACTCTGTCCATCTTATCAGGTTGTGCGCCGCAAGCTTCGCGGCGGCGGATCCTCAGGCCTAACGTTCCGGCACCGGTACCACGGGCAAACTGCGGTGCCCGTCTTTGTCGATCGCCTGGACCGCGAACATCACATTATCCTTCGAGATCTTCAAGGTTGCGCGCCTAGCCTTGCCAACATTTTGGACATGTTCCCATTCCGGGCTGGTCGTCGCCCGCCATAAGACCTCGTATGCCGTCTCCAAGCCACCCGGGGAGGCTTCCCACGCAAGCGTAGAATCATTCTCCAAGTCTTTTGTCTGCAAGCGCACATTTGCGGGCGGCGCCGGCGCTGAAGCCAGCGATGCCAGCGTCGCTGCATTCAGCCGCGCTACCCGCCCTACGTATGCAAAATCGACAAACTTCGGCAGATCGCCATATTCAACGCCATGCTCGGTGCGCACGTCCTGATGCTGATGGTGGAAATCCTCGCGCCACTCGGTAAAGCGTACCGCCGCGAATCCCTGTTGGTTGAATGAAGAATGGTCGCCGCCGCGCAAATAACGGTCCAGGCGAGATATCATCACCGGTTTCACACCGACTTCATAGCTGCGCCCCACTTCCGTGATATATCTCGCCAGTTGACGCGACGCCGAATCGTTCTCTCCGCCCAGTCCGCGGATGCGCCCAATATCCCGCTCGGAGGCCGCCGCCGGCAAGCCCTCGGAAAATACGCGCACCACCGTGTGGTCCTGTTCCGCACTCTTGTCACCGCCCACAATGTCGTTGTTCAACACCGCCTCGACATTCCAACCCTGATCCTTCGCTGACTTCGCGAAGTGAAGGCTGCCGTTCAGCCCTTGCTCTTCTCCCGCCACGGTTAGAAAGATAATGGTCGCCGGAAACTTCAGCTTGCTGAGCACCCGTGCACATTCCAGACTGACGGCAGTCCCGCTGGCATCATCATTCGCTCCGGGCGCAGCTTTCTCGATGTTGAGCGTGTCGCTGTTGCGCGAGTCATAATGGCCTGTGACCAGCACAATACGCTTCGCGTTCTCCGGGTCCGTTCCCTTCAGCACGGCGTAAACGTTGGTGATATCCGTGGGCTTCGGGATGCGGTCTCCCGGCGCCTCGGTGAACGAATCGGTTTTAACCTCCAGGCATCCGCCGCACTCTCTCGAATAGCGCTCAAATTCGGACTTGATCCACTCCCGCGCCGCCCCGATCCCCCGCCCCATCGCAATCGAAGCCTGATCCTGGGCGGACAGAGTGACTCGGGTGTGAAAACTCACCAACTTTTCGATATCAGCCTGAATGCGTTCGGCGGAAACCTGCCCCAGGGCGGCCGCGATCCGCCCATCCGCCGGCGTACCGTCGTGCTTCCCGGTGCCTGCGCTGCCCTGTGCCTGCGCTGAGACGGCGGCCCAGATTGTGAGCGCAATAAGCAACCCCCGCTTCAACATATGAATCATTACGCTGACCTCGGTTTCGTGTGCGAGACTAAAATAAGAGAACCATCGATTCCGGATTGGCGGAAGAATCGAGCATCCGGTCCCCCGGCGCTTGACCTCCGGTGAGAGAGAATCTAAATATTATCAGGGGGGCTTAGTTAGGAGCGGAGGCAATTATGGTCCTTTGTCCAGAATGCGAAAATAATCTCAATATTGATGAAGAAGAAGTCGACGAGGGTGAGGTCGTATCTTGTACCGAATGCGGAACTGATTTCGAAATCGTGACCACCAATCCCTTGGAGCTCAAAACTGTCGGCGAGGGTTATGAGGAAGACGACGATGATGAAGAGGAAAGCGAAGACGGTGACTATTCCTGAGTCCCCCCTCCGGCTCTCTTCCCTTCTCTGCTTTTTCCTCCTGATCGTGCTATTCCTTCCGGCATTGCTCGTCCATGCCCGGATTGCCGTCGGCATCCCTACGCCCCCCCCACAACTTAAGCCGGACCAGCCCTACGCGCTCATCTTTGGCACCGTCTGGGGTCCTGACGATCGTCCCATTTACGGCGTCAAGGTCAAGATTCGCCGTGCTCGGGACAAAAAGCCGAAGTGGGAGCTTTATTCCAACCATACCGGCGAGTTCGCCCAGCGCGTCCATGCGGGCAAGGCGGATTATGTGGTCTGGGCCGAGCTTAAGGACTTCAAACCTCCGGACGGAAAGCCCTTGCATCTGGTTCGGGAGATTCCCGTCCATGTTGAGAATGACGAGCGGGTCGACATTGGCTTGCATCTAACCAGGTAGACTATTTATTAGCAGCGTCTCGAATCGAGACGGTTTCGTACCTGCCGTCTGCCAGGAAGAAACTATGACTTGCGAGATTCCCACGAGCAGAAAACTCTCCGCAAAGAAAGCCTCCGCAGTGGTTTGTGCTTTGCTGTTCGCCGTAGGAGCGATCACCGGACTAGCCTCGGCTCAAAAAAACAAACCAGTCGGTCGCCTGCTCCTCGGAAAAGTTCTAGATCGTCAGGACAATCCCCTCCCCAATGCCGTCGTCTACCTGACCAACAATCGCACTCGCGCCGTGAAGACCTACATCGTGGGCCCTGATGGTACCTATCGGTTTCCTGCCCTCACCACCAGCGTGGATTACGAGGTCTACGCCCAATACGAGGGACACAAAAGCGACGTCAAATCAGTCAGCCAGTTCGATGACCGCTCACAGGTTTACATCGACTTGAAAATTAATACGAAATAGCCTTTTCTGGCCGGGCGGATTGGGTCCAGTTTCCGCTGGTAGGACTATTTCGTGGAACATTCCAAGCAACTTTTCGCCCTCTTGTCGGGTTCAATATAGTGGACGTATCAATTTTCGGAGGAGCCTTGAAGCCGCATTTGTTTGCCGCATCCAAACCGTCTCCTGGAACCGCATTTCTCGTCTGCGGCATCATCAGTTGCCTGGCAGCCGTTTCTGCCTTTGCCCAAAGCGGCGCCATGAGCCCTTACGAAGATGAGAATGATGGCATTAACGTCGGCGGGAAATGGGTGGAGTTCAAATCGGAAGACAAAATGACGGCGGCGAAAAGGGTTCGCTTCGAACTTCTCGCCGACAATTCCTTTCGCGAGGATCCCGAATATAGGCCCCGGGTCGAACTCTTCTGCGAGAATGGCAAATTTCGCCAGAGCGAGTTCAATCCTGGCGTAAGGCTCGGTCCGCCTAATCGTCCGGGCTTCTGGGGACAGCCGCAGATGGAGGTTCTGGTCCGCGTCGACAACAGCCACAGCCGCCACGGCTGGAACTGGGTGCGCGGTCACTTTCTTTTGATGGACAAAGGCACGACCCGCGAACTGATCGGTGCCCAAGTTTTTAAAGTGGAACTCAGAACCCGCAACGGCCCTCGCATCGCGGAGTTTTCACCGGCCGGGGTTGATCTTGCAGAAGTGACGAAGGCTTGCGATCTCACTCCGAAGAAGCCGGACTAGACGTTATCTTCCCGATCAGTGGCATGTGCCGTGTCCTGAATCCGTAAACGTCCTTCCCGCTTCAGGAAGAAAACTCCACTCATAGCTGTTCGCGCGCAGAATCAGTTTGAGAACCCCAAAAGTATCCGCGTTTCGCGCTTCGCTGTTGGGTTGCGGTGCCGCCAAACGTCTGTGTGTAGTCTTACCGCCGGTCCCCACAACGAACTCGCGAATGCCGCGGTGAGCGTCGGCACGGCCTTCCGGATCCTGCGGCGCAAACCGCTCGTAATGGTGATCATGGCCGCCGATGACCACATCTGCTCCCCCGTCATAAAGAGCTTGCCATAGGGGCCTCATCGTCGGATCGTTGCCATGCGCCACACCGGAACTGAACAGCGGCTTATGAAAGTACGCCAGCGTGCACGTTGCGGGATGTTGTGCCAAATCCTGCCTCAGCCATTGCACTTGCGCCGACGCTGCATCGCAACCTCCCACCATCTCGCATTCGCTGTTTAATGCGACGATGTGCCACACGCCCAAATCGTAGCTGTAGTATCCCTTCGCGGGATCGCCCGCGGCCGCTCCGAAATAGCGAACATATCCGGAGGCGCCGTCACTGTGATACTCGTGGTTTCCCGGAGCCGGACGAGTGCGTTCTTTAAATCGGCCCCAGGTCGGACCATAGCAGTTCGCAAACTGCTCATCCGAGCCATCGGGATATGCCAGGTCTCCGACTGCAAACACCGTCCCCGGAACCTTGTCGATTAACTCGGCAGTCGCTTCTGCTCCCGCCAACTCGCCGCAAGTAGCGATGTCGCCCGCGCCCACCAGAACCGCGTCATCAGACTGTGAGGAAGCCGGCTGAGTCTTCGCAACCTCTTTCCCCCGCGGCTGGTTCGACGTAGCGTTCTTCGGCCTCGCAATCCCGGCATCCCGAACCGAAACCGCGATTGGCGGCGCCGAAGTTGCCTCCGATGCTGCCTGGCCACCCCGGGCAAGGCAAGGAGAAATGCTCGCGGCCACAAACCAGGCTAATGACGCGCATTTCAACCGCATTAAATTTCCTGACCAGATTGAATCCCGCAATTAACCTCCATAAAACCAATCCTAAGTGATGGTTCAGGTCTTGCCTACTTGCTTTCGGTCGGCAGCGTCCAGCGCAATCCGGCCGAAACGGTCCGGTTGTAATACTCTCGCTGGATAGGATATCGTTCGCTGCCAGTGTAAAAACCGAAGACCTCGTTATTCAGATTGAGCATGGAAACAATGGCCTGCAATCCATGCCCGCGCGGGATCCAATAGCTGACCTGCGCATCCACCTGCGTGTGCGGGTAAAGGTATGTGTCTCCCCCGGGCAACGTGCTGGGAGCCCCGGCATAGAACCAAATGTACCCGTCGTTATGCGTCAATCCCATGCGCGCCGAGAGGCCCTTCTTGTCGTAGGTCACGTCGAAGTTCCAGTTGTTGGGCGCAGTACGCACGAGCGAGGGATGATCGGTGCGCTCTCCGATGGCAGTCGGGAAGGTGGCCCGCGAAGCCGTGTAGCTGTAATTAGCCCGCACGCCCATTCCGTTAAGCACACCTGGCAGGAAAGACAATCGTTGTTGCCATGCCGCCTCAATGCCACTGATGTGAGCGCTGGGACCGTTGATCAAAGTCGCCTCCGTCCCGGACTGGAAAGGCAGGACCACGTTATAGATCGGATCACTAAGAGCTTTGTAGAAGAAACCAGCCTGAATGATGCCCAGCGGCTTCAAATAGTGCTCCAACAGCACATCGAAATTCTGCGCGTGCGTTGGTTTGAGATTGGGATTGCCCTGGGAAAATTCAGGAACGGATGTGGGGTCATCAATGAAGTATGGCGCAATATCCCCGAAGTTAGGCCGCGCGATGCCCATCCCATACGAGCCCCGCAGGATGGTGTCGGAACCGAACCGATATTGAGCCTGCACGCTGGGAAACACATTGGTGTAGCTGTTGTTCCGGTGTAGCGGCGTAACGGTAATAGGGTCGGTAGTGGTATTGATGTTGTTGGCGAGCAGTGAATCCTGTGTCGATTCTATGCGAACCCCCGCTTGCAGCCTCAATTTTCCGAAGCTGATCGTATTCATTGCATAACCCGCCCAGATACGCTCGCCGATATCAAAGGCATTCTGGAGGTTGTACTGAGTGGACGGACTAGTGCCCTGACTTTGGATCGCTGCCAGTATCTTCTTGAAATCTGTGACGGGCCCGTAGGTATAGTCTCCTAGATAGTAGTGGTTGTCCCTGAAGTTGCTCAAAAAGTCGCTGGCCGGCTGGCCGTTTGCCCCGTTGTAGAATTCTCTGTCGTAGCGCTGTGTTTTGCCGGCATCCCAGCCTTTAAAGCCCACTTCGAACGAGCTGGAATGTGACCCGACGGAGTATTGCTTGTTTAGTGAAATATCACCCACCACGTCTCGCTCAAAGATGCTGTTGTTCTCGGTGAAGCCAAACCCGAGGTTGTATTTGGTCAAATCGTAAATGTTCACCCCGTTAAGAACCTGGAATTTGGGAACGAAGGGGTCTTTCGTGTCGACTCCGAAGGCGACACTGTTACTGTTCAGGCCGGTGCTGTCCGATCCGGGTCCACCGAAGCCCATGCGCGGAAAGCCCCCCGTATAGTGTGCCTGCGATAGGGCGATCTCGTAAGAAACGAGAGTGCTGCGGACGGCGTGCCGTGCCCCAGCCTGCACGGTGAAAATCTGCTGCCCGGGCTTTCGATTCACGTCCTGCAAGCCAATGCTGCCGCAGCCTTGAGCGGCTCCCGTGGTGGTAATACCACACGTATTGTTGGGATCCGCAGGACCAGAGACGAAATTAGTGATCCCCGGGGTGTATGCCCACTGCTCGCCAAAGTCCTTGAACTTGGAATAGAGCCCGCGCAGATACACCGATGACATGTCTCCAATTTTGTAATCGGCCTCCCCGCCGAAACCGTAGCGCGTGCGATCGTAAAGATAATTCCGCAAGTCCATAGTGTTTGGGACGAATGGTGGCGTCCCCAGATAAGCTGGCTCGATGTCATCGATGCCGCGGGCGTTGTGGTCATAACTTGCGCCAAACAGCAATCCCAGCTTCTTGTCCGGCCCAAAGCGCTGCCCTGCCGTTCCCGAAAACTGGTATTGCGTGCGGCCATTGCTGATGGGCGTGTATCCGCCCATCCCTAAAACTGTCACGTATGGCTTGTCAGTCGCGCTCTTGGTCACCAGGTTCACCGATCCGCCAATGGCGTCTGCATCCTGATTGGCCGATAACGTCTTGTTGATTTCCACCATATCCACGAGGTCGGCAGGAATTACATCGAGCTTGACGTTGCGAACGCCTTCAGGAGACGGCACGTGAATGCCGTCAATGGTGACATTGCTGAGGCGCGGCTCGGTGCCCCGAATCTGGATGTATTTGCCCTCGCCCTCGTCGCGCTCCAGTGACACACTGGGCAGCCGCCCAACGGCGTCCGCGATATTCGTGTTCGGGAGGCTGGTGATGACCTCGTTCGGCAGCACCTGAATGATGTTGTCTGCGGTCCTCTCGATGTTGATAGCCTCAACCTCGCCGCGCTGGCGGTCGCCGCGGACCGTCACCACTTCGCTCTGTAATCCGATCTGCAAGACCGCATCCACGCGCGCCGTCTGTCCCGCAGCGACCGTCACGTCCGTCGAAAATAGGGCGAAGCCCACATAGCTGACACTGAGCTTGTACTGTCCGGGAGCCACACCACTGATCGTGAACTGCCCCTGCCCGTTCGTCACCGCCGAACTTCCCTGCGGCTGCAATTCCACGCGCGCGCCCGGCAAAATTCCACCCGCTGCATCCACCACACCGCCCGTGATCCAACCACTACGCTCCTGCGCGTCGAGTGGCGTGACCCACAGAGCGCTGCACGTCAGCGTGACTAGAGAGAACGCGTATAGAGATTTGCGCATCACTGGAACCTCCTGTTGAAAATAGCGGCTACTTCGCACCACCTTGAAAATGCTACCCTCACGGCTGGTCCGCAAACTCGACTGGGGAGCGATCTAATTGTGTAAATTCCGAGAAGAATAGACTAGAAACGTGAAAAATGTGCCAAAAAACTACAATTCGGGAGAAAGACCTTGGCTTTTCACCACAGCCATCCCCGCGCCAGTGCGACCAGTGCGACCTCGGGTCATTTATCTCGGGTCGATGGCCTGTATAATGCCCGACCGTGAGCATATCCTTGGCAGGAAATTGTATTTTGCGAAAATTCAGCTTTCCCATGGGTGCAGCGTTATGAAAAATTGGCAGTTCCTAGGTGTAACCACGATGTGTCTCGCTGTGGCAGCTATCCTGGCCCTTCGCTCGTCAGCCGACAGCCCTGCTAAGGCAGGTGACGTAACCGAGTCGCGAGTAGCCTCCGACGCCACAGAAGGCAAGAACTGGCTGCTCAACGGACGCACCTTCGACGCCCAGCACTTCAGCCCGCTCCAGCAAATCACAGCCAAGAACGTTTCCGGCCTAGGCTTGGCCTGGTCTCTCGACATCGACAGCGGGATGGGCATAGTCTCTGAGCCCATCATCGTTGATGGAATCGCCTATGTGAGCGCCCCGCTGTCGAAGGTCTACGCCGTTGACGCCGCGTCCGGCAAGCAGCTCTGGATGTTTGATCCGAAAATACGCCTCGATCAAGCCATCAATGGCTCATACTCCGCACGCACCAACGCGGGCGTCGCGGTGTGGAATGGCAAAGTGTACATCGGCACCGGAGACTGCCGCCTCATCGCCATCGACGCCCTCTCCGGCAAACAAGTGTGGCAGGCCACCGTCTGTCAGCCCATTCAAACCGGGATCACCGGCGCGCCGCACGTGGCCAAGGGAAAAATCCTGATGGGCTACAACGGCTCCGACGACGGTGTTCGCGGCGCTCTCGCCGCCTACGATGCCGACACTGGCAAAGAAGTCTGGCGCTTCTGGACCGTCCCTGGAGATCCTACCAAGCCCTTCGAAACCAAAGCTCTTGAGATGGCCGCAAAGACCTGGTCAGGAAAAGATTCCTGGAAGATCGGCGGCGGCGACGTCTGGACCGCCATCACCTACGACCCCGTCACCGATCAGGTCATCTTCGGCACCGCCGGCGCGGGAGTCGACTACGGCGAGTTCGAGAACATCAAAACTTCCGGCGACCGCCTCTTCGCCGGGTGCATCATCGCCGTCAACGCCGACACGGGAGAATATGCCTGGCACTTCCAAACCAGCTCTCCCGGCCAGCAAACCGAAAACAATCATATCGTCATGGCCGACCTCGTCATCGACGGTGAGAAACGGCATGTCGCCATGACCGTCCCCAAGAACGGCTTCTTCTACATCCTCGATGCGAAGAGCGGCAAACTTCTCTCCGCCAATCCGCTGGTCAAACTATCCTGGGCAAACTCCTACGATCTCCACACCGGACGCGCCATCGAAGCCCCCGCCTCTGCCGGCGGAGGCAAACAGTGGACCGTTCACAACTGGTGGCCCATGAGCTACAGCTCGCTCAGCGGCCTGGTCTACATCCCGGCAACCGATCGTCAATCCCCCATGCAAGCAGACCCCGACGGCGGCAACGAATGGATGAACGGCTCCCAAGGCAGACTGATCGCATGGGACCCGGCTTCCCAATCCACTCGATGGTCCGTAGAAGAACCCATCGCGACCAACGGAGGCGTGCTCTCCACCGCCGGAAATTTGGTTTTCCAGGGACAGGGCACCGGAGAATTCGCCGCCTACACCGCCGACACCGGAACAAAAGTCTGGTCCATCAAAACCGGCTCTGCCATCGACTCCGTTCCCGTCACCTACAGCGTAAACGGAGAGCAATACGTGCTCACCCCCGTAGGATGGGGCTCAGGCTCGCGCCTTTTCGCCCCCGCCTGGACCATGGCCACGCCCGAATCCAAGCGCGGTCCGGCCCGTCTGCTCGCCTTCAAACTCGGAGCCACCACGCCATTCCCCACGCCGCCCGACATCGTTCCGCCCGTACCCAAGCCTCCGCCACAAACCGCCAGCTCCGAAACCATTCAAGAAGGCAAGCACATCTATAGAAAATTCGTCTGCGACGGCTGCCACTCCCCCGAGATCGACGGCAGCGGCGCCTGGGTACTCAACGGCGCCGTCCCCGATCTCCGCTACGCCCCGCCCGAAGTGCACAAGCAGTGGTACGCCATCGTCCTCGCCGGCACCCACTGGGACAAAGGAATGCCCGGCTTCGCCAATCCTCCAAAATTCGCCTTCCCCAACGCGAAAATGACTACCAAAGAGGCCGACGCTGTCCACGCCTACGTAATCGACCAGGCCTGGAAGGCTTACAACGCTGAACAGCAGAAGGCGCAGGCCAAGAAGTAGACTCGCTCTGTCCCGAACCAGGACAGGGCTTCGGCAACATTAGTCACCGGCTTCATCCGGTTACGTCATCGCCGCCCGAGAACTGCGCCAGCCTCCCCATTATCCGGGTCACGGGTTCCACAAAACTATTGCTGGGTGACTGTCTTAAGAAGTGCGACTGTTTAAGCCGTCGCATCGTTGGGCAATCCTGGTATGAGGCTCCTTTTGCTCTTAGCGCCGGCCCGATCCAGCAATACCGGTTGGCGGAGTTGGCCAGAGTTTTGTTCGTGATTCGTAACATGAACGAGTTTGTTGCAGCTTTCAGCGAAAGGTCGTGGAAAATCCAGCCACATGAGGGGGGCGATGGGTCCGGAGAGCTGCCCAGACTGCAGCGGTACTGGATACGTTGCGAAGCCGGTGGACGTGAACGGCAAGTCTGAAGGCATTGCATTTATCCGCGTTAAGTGTCCCGCGTGCGGAGGCAGCGGACGGAAACGCGCAACCCCACCCAACCCTGCGGGCTGACCGCACGGCCCGTTGTGGCTGCTAAACGTGCGAGCCCGGACCATCGCAAATCCCGCCCTGAATTGATGGTCCGGGCCAAACGTTTCAGCCGATAAGCGTGAAACTGATCTAGCATTTGAGTTCCTTCCGCGGTATTTTTCCGATGCAGAGAGGTCACTCGATTTCTGCTTAACCTCTTTGGTACTTCTGGTTTCACGCGATGTCGGCGGTTTTCGCGCGAGCCGGTCGGCGCGAGCCCGACGCCGGTTCAACGCGGTTCCGGCCATTCGCCTTGGCTCGGTACAAGGCTTTATCCGCAGCCCGAATTACCTGATCGGTGTTCGGCATCCCCCGAGCAGAGGTGGCAACACCAACGCTCACTGTGATAGAGAGAGGCGAGGAGTTACTGCCGGCAGCGAGCCGGCGTATGGCGTGACCGGTATGAGCCCGTCCCAGACTGGGCGGGTTGCGTCGGTCCGGTCCCCGAGGCATTTGGCGCCGCTCAGCGAAGCGTGCGCGAAATGTGCACTGTTCGATGATTGCCCGTAGATGCTCGAGGTGGTCGAGGACCTATGGCGTCGTCTTGTCAGGAAACACGACAGCAAATTCTTCTCCGCCGTAACGATAAGCGTGTCCGCCTCCAGTGACCAGAGCCAGCCTGGCGGCCACGAGCCGCAGGACTCCGTCGC
>Ga0137418_10001706_pt1 | contig 20294 bp, 20 predicted proteins | sample CZODoug3_1_2_16f_FD_122242 | JGI IMG/M metagenome (GOLD analysis project Ga0137418, IMG submission 122242) | Vadose zone soil fungal communities from Angelo Coast Range Reserve, California, USA - CZODoug3_1_2_16fungal (Hybrid Assembly) | ecosystem: Environmental > Terrestrial > Soil > Vadose...
CGTCTCGGCGACGACGGCGAGGTTGTGGGTGATGAGCAGGATCGACGCGCCTGCGCGCCGCTCCTTCATCTCGAGCATCAGGTCGAGGATCTGCGCCTGAATCGTGACGTCGAGCGCCGTCGTCGGTTCGTCCGCGATGAGGAGCGACGGGTTGAGCACGAGCGCGATCGCAATCATCACGCGCTGCCGCTGCCCGCCGGAGAAGTGGTGGGGGTACTGCTTCATCCGCTCCTCGGGATTCGGGATGCCGACCTCGCTGAGGATCTCGACCGCGCGCGTGTGCGCCTCCTGGCGGCTCACCTTCTGGTGCGCCTGGATCACCTCCGTCACCTGCATCCCGATCGTGAACACCGGGTTCAGTGACGTCATCGGCTCCTGGAACACCATGCTGATGTCGTTGCCGCGAATCTCGCGGATCTCGTCCCACGAGAGCGTCAGCAGGTCGCGTCCCTTGTACAGGATCTCGCCGGCCACGATGCGGCCGGGCGGATCGGGGATCAGGCGCAGGATGCTGAGCGCGGTGACGCTCTTGCCCGACCCCGACTCGCCGACGAGGCCGAGCACCTCGCCCTGCGCGATGTCGAGATCGACGCCGTCAACCGCCTTCGCGACGCCCGACTCCGTGTAGAAATGGGTCCGAAGTCCCCGAATCGTCAGTAGAGGCGCACCTTCAGGTGCGCCTGTGGCAGCCGGCAGACTCATCGCAGGCGCGAGAATTCTTTCGGGTCGAACGCCTCGCGCACCGCCTCGCCGATGAAGACGACGAGCAGCAGCGTCAGGAAGAGCACGCCGAGCGGGTAGAAGACGAGCCACCACTTCGTCAGGTTCTCCATCCCCTGTCCGATCAGCTCGCCCCAGCTCGGTGTCGGCGCGGGGAGTCCGAAGCCGAGGAAGTCGAGCGCGACCAGCGCGCTGATGTTCGCGACGATCTCGAACGGCGCGAACGAGACGACCGGCGTCAGCGCGTTGGGCAGGATGTGCCGGAACATGATGCCCGGCTCAGACACGCCGGTCGCAATCGCGGCGCCGACGTAGTCCTTCGCCTTCTCGCGATAGAACTCGCCGCGGATGTAATAGGTGATGCCCATCCAGTCGAACGCCGCGAGGATCACCACCAGCAGCCAGAGCGACGGCTGCATCAGCTGGTAGCGGCCCGGGATGTAGATCGGCACGATGACCGAGCTGATGATGATGACGACGTAGAGGAAGGGAAGCGACGACCAGATCTCGATGCCGCGCTGTCCGAGGATGTCCACGCGGCCGCCGAAGTAGCCGAGCGACGCGCCGACCGTGATCCCCGCCAGGTTGCCGGCCAGCGCGACCAGCAGCGCAAACGTCAGCGAGATGTTGAAGCCGTAGGCGAGCCGCACGAGCACGTCGCGGCCCCGGTCGTCGGTGCCGAAGGGATGCGCCGCCGACGGCGGATGCGGCGGGCTGCCCGGCAGGTCGAGCAGCGACTCGTTCGGACCGTACGGGACGAGCGGCATCAGCACCCGGTTCCCCTGGCCCGCGGTGGCGAACTGCTGCTTCAGCGCGCGGTAATCCGGATCGCCGAACGCGTTTTGCCCGAACTCGGCGGCGCCGCGGTAGTGGAAGAGCGGCACGTAATAGCTGCCGTTGTACCGGACGAGGAGCGCGATGTTGTTCGCGATCAGCGGCAGAAAAAACGAGAGCGCGTAGGCGATGGTGACGAGCAGGAACGAGAAGTAGCCGCGCTTCAGCCGCCGGAACTTCCGAAGGCGCTTCCGTACCAGCGACTCCGGCGGCGGCGTCGTCGTCACCGGAGGGGGCAGCATCGACGCCGCCAGGTCGGGCGGCACGTGGGTGAGGCCGTCGAGCGCGGGTTCCGGGGTGCTCATTTGAACCGGATGCGCGGATCGACGGTCGCGTAGATGATGTCGGAGAGGATGTTGCCGACGAGCATCAGCAGGCTGTCGATCACGAGGATGCCGAGCGCGACGGGATAGTCACGCTGCAGGATCGCGGTGTAGCCGAGATACCCCATGCCGTCGATGTTGAAGACGCGCTCGATGAGGAACGAGCCGGCGAGGATCAGGCTGATGACGTTGCCGAGCCCCGTGACGAGCGGGATCAGCGAGTTCCGCAGCGCGTGCTTGAAGATGACGCGCCGCTCGTGCAGCCCCTTCGCGAACGCCGTCCGCACGTAATCCTGCCCGAGGTTCTCCATCAGCGAGTTCTTCGACAGGATCGTCAGCGTGGCGAACGAGCCGACCATGTAGCAGACGACCGGCAGGAACATGTGATGCAGCTGGCCGGTGATCTTGCCCCACACGGAGAGGTAGTCCCAGTTGTCGGGCCTGAACCCGCCGAGCGGGAACACGCTCCAGAAGCTGCCGCCGCCGAACAGGACGAGCAGTGCCGTGCCGAGCGCCCAGCCTGGCACCGAGTACCCCATGAAGACGAGCGCGCTGCTCGCGACGTCGAACGTCGAGCCGTGGCGCACCGCCTTGAGGACGCCGAGCGGGATGCAGATGATGTAACTGAGCAGGAACCCGGTGAGCCCCAGGAAGATCGAGACGGGGAAGCGCGATCGAATGACGTCCCACACCGGGTCCTGGTAGATGTACGAGGTGCCGAGATCCAGGTGCAGCACCTTCCAGAGCCACTGGACGTAGCGGATGTGGATTGGCTTGTCGAAGCCGTAATACGCGCGAATCTGTTCGATGGCGTCCTCGGGCAGCGCCTGCGCGCCGCGTCCCGTGAGCCCGCCCCCCTGCGACGCCGCCATCTGGATCTGCATGAGCCGCCGTTCGACCGGGCCGCCCGGCACGAACTGCATGATCACGAAGACGGCGATGGTAATCCCGATGAACGTCGGGATAATCAGCAGGAACCGGCGGATGAAGTACGCGGTCACTTCTTCCCGCTGAAGCCTTCGCTTTCCTCCGCCGGGTGCTGCTTGGCGTACTCGATCCAGTAGTAGTCGTCGACGGCGCCGACCGGCAGCTTCCCGTTGCCGCCGATCGCGCGCTTCAGCGCCGCGTCCTTCTCGGGGTCGATCCACCAGAGCCCCGGCACGTCGCGGTAGTCGCCGAACCGGCTGAAGTACCCCTGCGGCATCCCGAACTTGTTCCAGTACGCGAACCGCGTGTACGACGGCTCCCAGAACAGCACGTACTCGTGGGAGTTGGCGACGATGCTGTCGATCTCGCGGATGATCGCGATGCGCTTCTTCTGGTCGAATTCCTTGTCGTACTGGCCGAGCAGCTCGTCGACGCGCTTGTTCTTGAAGCCGGTGATGTTGTTGTTGTTGTTCTGATCGGCCAGCGAGGAGGCGACCGAGGTTTCGGGGTTCGGGAAGACCAGCCCGCCGTAGATCACCATCGCGAGCTCGAACTTCCGCTGATACACGAGCGAGTAGAGCGTCTCGGGCGTGATGAAGCGGAGGTTGAGGCCGATGCCGACCTTCCGGAGCTCTTCCTGATAGGTGGTCAGCGCGCCTTCATACGGCTTGTAGAAGTAGAGGAGCTCCATCGCCAGCGGCTGGCCGTTCTTCGTCAGGCGGCCCTGCGCGTCGCGATCCTTCCAGCCGGCCTCGCCCAGCAGCTTCACGGCGAGCGCCGGGTCGTACTCGTTCTTCGGGTTGTCCGGGTTCTCGTACGGCGTGCCGGCGTAGTACGAGTTGATTGGCTGGTACTCGTTGTAGAACAGCTTCTCGATCATCAGCGGCCGGTTCAGGAGGTGCTGCAGCGCCTCGCGGAGCCGCACGTCGTTGAACGGCGGCTTCAGCGTGTTGATGGCGAGCCCCATCGTCCCCTGCGGCAGCTCGTTGTGCGCCTTCCGCTTCTGAATGAGCCCCTGGTCGATCTTGTCCAGCTTGCCGAGCTCCTCCACCCACTCGCGCGCCGAGGAGAAGTAGAAGTCGAGGTCGCCCTTCTTGAACATTTCGACCGCCAGCTTCGGATCGCGGACGACGATCTCGGTGATCGACTCGAAGTTGTTCTCGCCGGCGTTCCGGCGGACCTTGTCCGCCCAGTATCCGCTGCGCCGCCGGATCGTCACCGACTTGCCCTTGACGACGTCGGCCTCGCGCACCTCGTACGGCCCGGTGCCCGGCAGCAGCTTGAAGTTGTACTCCTTCACGTACGCCGCGCCGTTGACGTTCTTCAGGACGTGCGCCGGGAACACCGGCAGCGAGGCGCTGAAGTAGAGGAAGTTGCGCCAGTTCAGGTCCTTCGACTTCACGCGGACCACGTACTTGCTCTCGGCGACCGGCTTTTCGAACTTGGCGAAGACCAGCGCGTTCGCCGGGTCCTGCAGCCCCTGATCCATCATCAGCACCCACGTCGCCACCACGTCGTCGGCGACGACGGGCTGTCCGTCGGACCAGCGCGCGTTCGGATCGAGCCGGTACCGGAACGTCAGCTTGTCGGGCGAAATCTGCCAGTGCGTCGCAAGCGCGGGAACGTAGTCGAGCGTGTTCGGGTGCAGCGTCAGCAGCGTCTCGTAGACCATGCCGCCGATCATGCCGTTGAGGAAGGTGTTGGCTTCGGGACCGTACTGGCGCAGCGTGTTCGGAAAGTCAGGCTGATACTCGCGATACGTACCGCCCGGCACTGCCTGCGGGCTGCCGATCAACTCGTAATCGGTGTTGGTCTGCCACCCGTCGCCCTTGAAGCCCTTGCCTCCCTGCTCGGCAGGCACCGACGCGTCGGCGCCCGCGTCGGCGTTGGGAAACACGGGATAGTCGGCCTTGTTGACCGACGTGTTGCCGCGGCTGGCCGCCGGCGCGCCGGCGTTCGATGCCTGCGGTTGTTGCGTGTTGCTGGTGCCGCCGCCGCATGAGCTCGCGGCAATGGCGGCAACGAGAACGGTGAGACGAAGAGCGGCGGTGCGCATAGTTGCAATTCTACGCGCACCAGCGCACCCTGCCTACCTGATGACCCCGTGCGCGCTCCAGTGCACGCGCGCGAAGTGCGCGTGCGTCTCGTTGAAGTCGAGCACGACGCCGCCGGTCGTCTTCGTCCGCCCGCTGGCGACTTCGGCGTCGGTGAACTCGAAGCCGTTCGGCAGCCGGATGAGCGCGCGATGCGGGTCGCCGGTCACGGCATTCTTCAGCAGGCCGATGGTCTCATCGAGGACGCCGGCGACGCGAAGCGACGCGGTGCGCTTCTCGTAGTCGAAGGTCAAGTCGATCGGCCTGGCGAGCGTGGGCAGGAAGGTCGAGGTCATCGCGCCAGCAGTTGACGATCTCGGTGCCCTGGATGGTCCAATCAGGAAACGGCATCGGCGAACTCCCAACTCCCAACTCCCAAAACTCCTGACCCCCAAAACGCCAACTCCCAAGCGGCCTCGAGTTCGAGACTGCTTGGGAGTTGGAAGTTGGGAGTTTGGAGGTTTACCAGCGAGGTTCCTGGCGTCTGCCGCCACCACCACCACCGCCGCCGCGTCCGCCGCGGCCACCACCACCGCCGCCACCGAATCCGCCGCCGCCCCCGCGCGGCTGCATCGGCCTCGCCTCGTTCACCGTCAGCGTCCGTCCGCCGAAGGGCTGTTCGTGCAGCTGGGCGATCGCGTTCTGCGCGTCCTGGTCGGTTGCCATCTCCACGAACGCGAAGCCGCGCGCGCGGCCCGTTTCACGGTCGCGCATCACGTTCACGGTCGCGACGTTGCCGGCTTTCGCAAACAACGCGGTCAAGTCGTCTTCATTGGTGTCGTACGGGATGTTGCCAACGTAGAGTTTGTTGCCCATTCTGCACTCTGCGCATCGAAGGATGCTCTGTGGGAAACGCGGCGCTCGGAGCGGGATGCTCAAGCTTGGCTGGCGCAGGAGGGACGCGAGGGCGAGCTCTCGTATCGATACTGGCGTCGCTAGGCCGGCGGGGCGTCTGCTTCCTTAACGCCCGAAGTATAGAAGGTTTCAGGTGTCAGGTGTCAGGTTTCAGCAGCAGCGGGCAGCGGGCAGCTGGCAGCGGGCAGCTGGCAGCATGCAGCGGGCAGCGGGCAGGAGGTTCAGTGCAGTTGAAGCTCGGGCATTGGCCGGCCTGCAAACAGTCTGCGGCACGGACGTGCCATGAGCCTGGCCCACTGGGCGGATCGACTCACGCGGGCGCTGTCGGTGGCAATCCCCGTGTTCGCGTACATCTGGCGGTAGATCTTCGACATCAGCACGAACGCCAGGCGCGACTTCAGCGACACGCACGACGTGGTCGCGCGGCGCCAGATGCTCGGGAAGCTGTAGAAGCGATCCCACACTTCCTGCGTGCCCTTACGAATCTGGTCTGCCGTCATGACGGGGTGCGCAGTGTAAATCTTCGGACGCTGCGCCTGCGGGATCAGCCAGTGCCGGTTGATGGGAATGCCGCCGATGCGCTCGGGGTTCTCGCCGAGCGATTTCTCCCAGGCCGCGAAGTCGAGCGTTCCCGGAAACGGCGTCAGCATCACGAACTGCGCGAACGTGAGGCCGGCCTCCTCGGCGACCTTCAGCGTCGCGTCGAACGAATCGGCCCGATCGCCGGGGAGGCCGAAGATGAACGAGCCGAGCACGTGGACGTCGTGCTCGCGGAACGCGCGCAGCCGCTGCACGAGCGATTCGCCGCTCTCGTTGAAGTTCTTGTAGATCGATTTCAGGCCCGCTTCCGTCACCGATTCGACGCCGACGAGCGCGCCCTTGATATGCGCACGCTTCATCGCGTCCAGGAACTCCGGATCCTCCCCTGCCTCCATCGTGATCTGCGTGAAGAACACGGTGTCGCTCGGCAGCCTGGCCAGCTGCGCCATCAGTGCGAAGCGCTCCGCGCGAATCTCCTGGAGGCGGTGCAGCTGGGACTTGTCCTCGCGGCGGTCGGCCAGCCGCAAATCTTCGAGCGTGACGGGATAGAAGTTGTCGTCGGCCAGCGCGATGAACCGGAACCCCCGGCGCCGGAGCTCGACGATCTCCTGCACCACCGCCTCGTAGCCGCGCTGTCGCGGACGCTGTCCGTCGGTGCGCCACACCGAGCAGAACGAGCAGTGCTTGGGGCAGCCGCGCACGGTTTGTACCGACGCCCACATGTACCGCCCCTCGGGCAGCAGGCTCCAGCGTGCCGGGAGAAAGTCCGTTCCCTCGATCTGCCCGCCCGCGTACGTCGGGCGCAGCGTCCCGTTCGTCGCGTCGCGCAGCACCTCCGCCCAGACGTGATCGCCGTCGCCGGTGACGACGGCGTGCCCGCCGCCGAGATGGCGCGCCTCCTCCGGATACAGCGTGGCGTGAATGCCGCCGAAGATCACCGTCGCGCCCGCCTGGCGCGCCGCGGTGCCCAGTTCGTACCCGCGCAACGCGTTGCCCGTGTGGATGCCGATGCCGACGATGTCGCCAGCCTTGATCGTGGAGAGATCTATCTGCTCGAGCGTCTCGTCCACGACGCTTGGCGGACCGTACGAGTCCGGCGTGGCGGCGGCAAGCACGTACAGCCACCGTGGCGTAATGACGCCTATGCCAAACGACACATGGCTCGGGTTCACGAGGTGAATGGGCATCAGGGCTCTGAATCCGCGAACGGAATGATTGCGGGCGGCGAGGGCTGCAGGCGCGGGGAGCATAGCACAACTGCCATCAATCACTCGCCGAACGACCGTCAGCTTCGCGCGAAATCGATGAATCCACGCGCGGGATCGGTGTGGACGAGCTTCACGCGCACGCGGTCGCCGACGTCCAGCCCTTCGTAGCCGCGCTCGAGCCGTCCTTCGACCGGCGGCCGGCTGATCCGCACCCACGTGCCTTTTTCCGACGCGCCGGTGACGATCGCGTCGAACCGGTCGCCGATCCGCGACTGCAGCAGCAGCGCCGCGGCCGCCTTCCGCACGAGTCGCTCGACCTTGTTCGCCGCATCTTCGCGCTCGGTACAGCGCTCGGCGATGGCCTGGAGCTCCCCGTCACCGTACGGCGGCGCGGGCCCGGGCGCTGGCAGCGCGGACCTTTCCGTCTTCGCCGAAGGCTTCGGCGGACCGGCCAGCGCCGTCTTGATGATTCGCTGCGCGACCAGATCGGGAAAGCGGCGGTTCGGCGCGGTCGAATGCGTGTAGTCCTGCACCGCGAGGCCGAAATGCCCGGTCGCGTCCCCGCCCGGCTGCTCGACGACGTACTCGCCGCGTCCGAGCAGCTTCACGACGGAGAGCGACAGATCGGGAAAGCGCTGCGGATCCTCCGCGCGCTGGCGCAGTAGCCATTCTTCGAGCGCCACCGCATCGGGATCCCGAGGCAGGCGGTAGCCATGCTGCGCCGCCAGTTCGACGATACGCGGCCACTTCTGCGGCACGCGGACCACGCGCCGCAGCGACGCGAGGCCGTGATCCGCGAGGAAGCGTGCGACGACGCCGTTGGAGGCGACCATCAGGTCCTCGATCAGCTCGGTGGCGCGGCTGCGCTGCGTTTCTGCAAGGTCGCGCAGCGTGTCGTCCTCGAACACCGGCCGCGGCTCGATCGTCGCCAGCGTGAGCGCCCCCATCTGGTGACGCCGCTTCTTGAGCGCCTGCGCCGCGCGATCCTGCTGGCGGAGGTTCGCGTCGAGCCCGGGCACCTCGGCGATCTTCGGCGGCGGCGGCGCGTTCCCCTCGAGCCACGCGCCCACACCCGGATACGCGAGCTTCGCGCGGTTGCGGACCACCGCGGCGTAGACGTCCGACTCGCCGACGCTCCCGTCCTCGTGGACGACGTACTCGATGACGATCGCGGTGCGGTCCTCGTCCTCGTTCAGCGACGTGAGGTCGGTGGAGAGCCGCTCCGGGAGCATCGGGAAGATCTGCGCGCCCGTGTAGACGGAGGTCGTGTTGTGCGCGGCATGCTGATCGACCGGCGTGTCGCGCGACACGAGCGAATCGACGTCGGCGATGGCGACGAGCAGCTTCAGCTGTCCGGATGACGCGTCGGCGACCGAGAGCTGGTCGAGGTCACGCGAGTCGTCGTTGTCGATGGAGCACCAGGGGAGGTCCCGGAGGTCCCGGCGGCCGTCAGCCGCGGCGGGGCCGTGCAGGCGCGCGACCTGTGCCTGGGCGGCCTGGGAGAAGTCCGGTTCGAAGCCGCGGTCGCGCATCGCCTCGCGGGCAATCTCCTGGAGAAAGTGGCGGGAGGACATCGGACTACTGTAGTTCACGCGTGAACAGCCTGGTACCGGCACGTCCGTTGCGTCAATCGTGAGTTTCGGCCGAGGAGAATGCAGATGTCAGCGAGCAAACTCGATCGAAGCGGAGTGCTCGTGCCGTGCCCGTCGTGCGGCAAGACCAACCGGCTGCGCTATGCCACGCTCGCCTCGACGGCGCGCTGCGGCGCCTGCCAGACGCCGTTATCGGCGCCCGCCGAGCCGGTCGAGGTGTCCGATGCCGCGACGTTCGATGCATTGATTGCCTCGTCGCCCCTTCCGGTCGTCGTCGACTTCTGGGCGCCGTGGTGCGGGCCGTGCCGGATGATGGCGCCAGAGCTCGAGAAGGTGGCGAAAGAGGCGGCGGGCCGATGGATCATCGCGAAAGTGGATACCGACGCGGTCCCGGAGCTTGGCGAACGCTTCCGGATCCGCTCGATTCCGACGCTCGCGATCTTCCAGGGCGGCCGCCAGCTTCACAGCGCCGCGGGCGCACGATCCGCCGCGGATATACGTTCGCTCGTGACGGCGAATCTCCACCGCAGCTCCGCGGCGTAAGAGCGGGTCAATCCAACCGCGCGAGAAACTCCCTCACGGTCGCCGCCACGTCCCGATGCTCCACGTCGACCGCCGCGTTCATCGCGCGCATGTCGTCTTCGGAGATCGTTCCCGCCAGTTGCGCGAGCGCCTCGCGCACCTCCGGATGCGCCAGCACCACCGCGGACCGCACGATCGGCACGGCGTGATACGGCGGGAAGTAGCGGCGATTGTCCGTCAGCATCGCGAGGTCGAGCGCCTTGATCAGCCCGCTGGTCGCGTCGCCGGCAATCACGTCCACCTGCCTGCTGGCGAGCGCGCGATAGACGAGATCCAGATCCATCACGCGCGGTGGCGTGGTGAAGTGCAGCCCGTAGGCCGACGCGAGGCCGGCGTAGCCGTCCGTTCGCTCCGCGAACTCGTACCCGAAGCCTGGGCGCCACCGTGTCTCCACGCGGCGGAGATCGTCGATCGTCCGCAGGTCCAGCGCATTCGCGTCCGCGCCGCGCACGACGATGGCGAACGTGTTGTTGAACCCGAGCGGCGGCAGCACGCTCAGGCCCGCGCGGCCGTACGCGTCGCGCACGGCGGTGAAGGCCGCCTCCGGCTCCTTGACGATCGGCTGTTTCAGGATCGCGGCGAGCGCGGTGCCCGTGTATTCGACGTAGGCATCGATGTCGCCGGCCCGGATGGCGCGGTCGCAGATGAACGAGCCGCCGAGATTCAGCCGTCGCGTGACGGTCAGCCCCCGGCGCTCGAGCGTCTGCGCGAGCAGCTCGCCGAGCAGCACCTGCTCGGTGAAATTCTTCGAGCCGACCACGATCGCATCGGGGCGCGCCGAGCCGATCCCCGCGACTGCGAGCGTCGCGACGAGCAGCGACGCCGCGGCAACGGCGGCGGGCGCCGCGCGCGACAGCCGCTGCCGGCCCGGCGCGAGCCGCCGTTCCACCCACGTCAGCGCGCCATCCGCGATGAGCGCGAGCAGCGCCGCGGGAATCGCGCCGGCCAGGATCACGGTCGAATCCACCATCGAGAGGCCGCGGAAGATGTATTCGCCCAGGCCGCCTGCGCCGATCGCGGCGGCAATCGTCGCGGTGCCGATGCCCACGATGGTCGCGATGCGGATGCCGGCGACGATGGACGGCAGCGCGAGCGGCAGCTCGACGAGCCAGAGCAGCTGCCGTGGTGTCATCCCCATCGCGATACCGGCATCGATCACCGAGGGGTCGATGCTTCGCAGTCCCACCGCCGTCGAGCGCACGATCGGGAGCAGCGCGTAGAGAATCAGCGCGACGATCGCGATGCGCGGACCGATGCCGCCGATGAACGGCAGCGGCAGCAGGAAACCGAGCAGCGCGAGGCTCGGTATCGTCTGCGCGATGCTCGCCGCCGCCAGCAGGGGACGCCCGATGCGCGGCCGGTGCGCCGCGACGATCCCCGCGGGCAGCCCGATCGCGGTGGCGACGACCGTCGACCAGAGCACGAGAAAGAGGTGGCGCTCGATCATCGCGCCGAGCTCGGCGCCGTGCGTCATCCAGAAGTTCAGCAGCCGCATGATCGTCAGCGCGCCGCCGTCGCGGGCGTGAACGTGAGGTGTCCCGTTTCGAGCACGCCGACGCGATCGCCGAGCGCGAACGCCTCGTCCATGTCGTGCGTCACGAAGACAACAGTCTGGCGGAGCTGATGGCGTATCCGCTGGAACTCCGAGCGGAGCTCCTGACGCGTGATCGAGTCGAGCGCGCCGAACGGCTCGTCCATCAGCACGATCGGCGGATCGACGGCGAGCGCGCGCGCCACGCCAACGCGCTGGCGCTGACCGCCGGAGAGCTCGCGCGGCCAGCGCGCCGCGAACTCCGCCGGCGGCAGGCCGACCAGTTCGAGCAGTTCGTGCGCGCGTGCGCGACGGCGGGCGTCGGGCCACCCTTCGAGCCGCGGCACGAGGGCGACGTTCTCTTCGACCGTGAGATGCGGAAAGAGGCCGATCTCCTGGAGGACGTACCCGGTCCGGCGGCGAAGCGCGATCGGATCCCAGTCGCGCGTGTCGCGCCCGTGGACCATCACGGCCCCGGCGTCGGGCAGCAGCAATCGGTTGATCAGCTTGAGCAACGTACTCTTGCCGGCGCCACTTCGCCCCACGAGCGCCACCGATTCGCCTGCGCGGATGGCGAGGTCGAGGTTGTCGAGCACCACGCGTCCGGCGTACGAGAACCGGACCCCTGCCATCGACACGACTGGTGCCGCGGCATCGGCTGTCTGCACGGCTATTTCGGACGCGGCGGATGCACGTCGCGATCCGGCCTCGGCAAACGTCCCGCTCGCGAAAGCTTCACCGCGGCGACGAGCGTTCGCGCGGCGTTTCGCGTTTCTTCCTGGAATGCCGTGTCGGCATCGAGCGCGGCGTGGCTCGTGGCGTACGGCTCGTAGTAGCCGACGTAGCGGTCGATGGTCGCCGCCGCGGCCGCAGGCACCAGCTCCATGTCGCACAGCCAGTCGGTGAGCATGCGGCGCAGGTTCTCGGCGCCTGCCGCGTCGGCGTGGACGACGATGGCGAACACGCGGTCCTTGAGATGCCGCGGGAACGGCCACCCTTGCAGCTCGAGCGCCTTTGCCTCCTCCGGCTTCTTGCCGTGGGTCGTGGTCGGATCGGGGTTGCCGCCGTCGGCGCAGACGAGACGATCGATCATGAGCTTCAGCACGCTCGGGGCCTGATACCAGTTCACCGGCGTGACGATCATGACGCCGTGCGCGGCGACCCAGCGCGGATAGATCTCGCTCATCCAGTCGGGAGCCTGGCCCATCGCGTAGTTCGGATAACACGAACACGGCCAGTGGCAGAGCGGCATCGCCGTGGAGACGCACGCCTTGCACGGCAGGATCTGGCGGCCGTACTCCGCGGTGAGGTGGCTGAGATCGAGGACGTCGCACTGGCACTCCGTGCGCTCGATCTCCTCGCGCGCCAGTTGCGCCAGCCGGAACGTCTTCGACATCTCGCCCGGGCAGGTCTGATCGCTTCGCGCGCTTCCCGCAATCAGCAGGATTCGTGACGGCGTCGCGGGGTTCTTCTGGTCGCGTTCGGCCCCCAGAATCCGATCGCGCGTGTCGAGCCATTCGACGGGAAGCTCGAAGCCCGGGTCGGCAAACCCCGGCCCCGCTTTGCGCGTCCGCGGGTTCTTCCGGTACTCGTCGTAGACCTTCCACGCGATCTCGACGACGCGATCCATTTCTGTGTGGACCGCCTCGAACGCCGGGTCGTAGAAGCGCAGGCGCAGACGGCGCTCGAATTCCTCGCGCGAGAGCTTGACGTCGCCCTGTCCCTTGCGGACGTCGACGTTCACGCCCGCCACGCCCCGGCCCTCTCAGTATTCGGCGAAGGCATCATCCGGGTAGCAGTACAACCACCGCTCGCCGGGCTCGGCCGAAGCGACGACCGGATGGCTGCTGGACCGCGCGTGCTTCGTGGCGTGCCGGTTCGGCGACGAATCGCAGCAGTGCGTGGTGCCGCACGTCTGGCACGTCCGCAGGTGCACCCAGGACGCACCCATCTTCACGCACTCCTCGCACTCGCGGCGGCGGGGCGACTTCACCTCGTCCACCTCCGCGATATGCGAACAGGAATCGGCCACAGCGAAGCAGCGTATCATGGGCATCGTGGAGTGGCCGGATCTGCCATCCGCCTGGGCCGACACCTACGTCACGCTGCACATGTGGACGCAGGTCGTTGGCAAGATCGCGCTCGCGCAGGCGCCGCCGCTGAATCACTGCTGGTCGTCGGCCCTGCAGCTCACCGCCCGCGGGCTGACGACCCGGCCGCTGCCGCACGGTGACCGGACGTTCACGATCGAGTTCGATTTCGTCGGCCACCAGGTGGTCATCACGACGTCGGACGGCATGCACCGCTCGCTGCCGCTGGCGCCGAAGAGCGTCGCGACCTTCTACGCCGAGACGATGACGGCGCTCCGTGACATGCATCTGCCGGTCCGCATCTGGCCGATGCCGGTCGAAGTTCCCAATCCCATCCGGTTCACCGACGATCGCGTGCACGCGTCGTACGACACGGCGCAGGTCGAGACCTTCTGGCACATCCTCGCGCAGTGCGAGCGCGTCTTCTCGCGCGCGCGGTGCCAGTTCATCGGGAAGGCGAGCCCGGTGCATTTTTTCTGGGGCAGCTTCGACCTGGCGGTGACGCGGTTCTCGGGGCGGCCCGCGCCGCCGCGAGAAGGCCCGGCGTTCATGCGCGACGCCTACTCCCACGAAGTGATCAGCCACGGGTTCTGGCCCGGGAGCGGACCCGGCACCGCGTTCGGACCGGGGCCTGTCGACGAGCCCGCGTTCTACGCGTACGCCGCGCCGCCGCCGCCCGGCTTCGAGCAGATCCACGTGGAACCGGCGGGCGCCTTCTATCACCATGACCTCGGCGAGTTCGTCCTTCCGTACCGCGTGGTGCGCGCGTCCGCCAACCCGGACCGCGCCCTCCTGGCGTTCATCGACAGCACCTATACGCATGCCGCGGACCTTGCCGCCTGGGACCGCGCGTCGCTGGAGCGTCCAGCCTACACATGAAGCTGATTACGCAGCCCGATGAGGGCATCAGGCCGCTGCTCGCCGCGGTGAAGCGAGCCAGGCGGCGGCTGGCCATTGTCATTTTCAGGTTCGATCTCGACGAGCTCGAGGACGCGCTGGCCGCCGCGGTGAAGCGCGGCGTCGAGGTCGTCGCGATCATCGCCAACACCAACAAGGGCGGGGAGCAGAGCCTCCGCAAGCTCGAACAGCGGATGCTGAAGAAGGGCGTGACGGTCAATCGCACCGACGACGACATGGTGCGCTACCACGGCAAGCTGCTCATCGTCGATCGATGCGAGGCGTTCGTGCTGGGGTTCAACTACACCGGGCAGGACATCGAGAGCCGCAGCTTCGGCGTCGTCACGCGATCGACGCGCGTCGTCAAGGAGCTGCTGCGGCTGTTCGACTCGGACGCGTGCCGGACCGACTACACCCCGCGCGTGCGGGACCTCGTGGTCAGCCCCGAGAACGCGCGGTCGCGGCTCGATGCGTTTCTCCGGAAGGCGCGTGTCAGCCTCGACATCTACGATCCCAACGTCGCCGACGACGAGATGCTCTCGCTGCTGCAGCGGAAGGCCGCGCGGGGCGTCCGGATCCGAATCATCGGCTCGCTCGAGAAGAAGTGGGCGAAGGAGGAATTCGCCGCGGTGCAGCCGCTGCGCGGGCTGCGGCTGCACGTGCGGGCGATCGTGCGCGACGGCCGTCGCGCGTTCGTCGGCAGCCAGAGCCTCCGCAAGCTCGAGCTGGATGAACGGCGTGAGGTCGGCATCATCATTCGCGACCGCAAAGTGGTCAGGAAAGTGGAAAAGGTTTTCAACGCCGACTGGAAACGCGCCGAGGGGAAGAAGAAATAGGGCCGGGCCACGGCCCCGCTATTGCTGTCCTGAAGGGCAGCGATGGTGTTCAGCTCAACCGACGCTCCGCCGGACTACCTCGGCACTCGCGGCGACGGCGATCGCAGAAAGGGCGAGCGGCGCAGCCAGCCGCGCTCGGGTCCCGACCGGCGCGCCGGCGACCGGCGTCGCGCGGCGCTGCGAAACACGCTGCTGGCCGCCGCGGCGGTGGCGCTGCCGCACCAGGTCAAGCCGGAATCGCTCAATCCCGACTGGCTCCGTCCGCCGGTGCCCATCGTCACGACGAGGATCGAGAGCTTCGTCGGCATCCCCGCGCACCGCGCGTACGATCAGGTCATCCAGGACGCGTCCGTCCGCTACCGGGTCGATGCGACCCTCATTCGATCGGTGATGCAGACCGAGTCGGCGTTCGACGCGCTCGCGGTCTCGCGCGCGGGCGCGATGGGGCTGATGCAGCTGATGCCGGACGTCGCGCTCGAGCTCGGCGTCGAGGACCCGTTCGACCCGCGGCAGAACGTGATGGGCGGCGTGAAATACCTCCGGCGGCTGCTCGACCTCTATAACGGCAACGTGCCGCTGGCGCTCGCCAGCTACAATGCCGGCGCCACCAACGTGGCGCAGTACGGCGGCGTGCCGCCGTTTCCCGAGACGCAGAATTACGTGAAGCAGATCACCAGGCTGGTGGCGTCCTCCCGCCGCGCGCGAACCAAATAGCAGGGCGTGTCGTTCTCACTCCTTGCGCTCGGCCTGCTCGTGCCGCTGTCGCTCGCGCTCGAGTGGTTCGACGCGCCGCCGATGTGGGTGTTCGCGGCGGCGGCCGCGGCCATCGTGCCGCTCGGCTCCTGGATTCGGCGCGCCACCGAGCAGGTCGCGGAACGCGCGGGGCCGGCCATCGGCGGCCTGCTGAACGTGACCTTCGGCAACGCCGCCGAATTCATCCTGGCGCTCTTCGTCCTCCGGTCGGGCAACGTCGGCGTCGTGAAGGCGACGATCACCGGGTCGATCATCGGCAACAGCCTGCTCGGCCTCGGCGCGTCGATTCTCGCCGGCACGTGGGGACGCGACAAGCAGACGTTCGATCGCCAGCGGGCGGGGCTGCTCGCCAGCCTGATGATTCTCTCGGTCATCGCGCTGCTGCTGCCGGCGCTGTTCGACTACACGGAGCGGGGTCTCGTCTCCGCGGAGCGCGCGCACGTGCTCGACGAGCGCCTCAGCCTCGGCGTGTCCGTCGTGCTGATCCTCGTCTACCTCGCGAACCTGTTCTACACGCTCGTGACGCACCGCGATGTCTTCGCGGGCGGCGAGGAAGAGGGGACGCCGGCGTGGTCGCTCGCGACCGCGCTGGCCGTGCTCGCCGTCGCCACCGCCGCCGTGGCGCTCGAAGCGGAGCTCGTCTCGGGCGCGCTCGAGCCGACGGCGGAGGCGCTGGGATTGTCGCTGTTCTTCGTGGGCGTCATCGTGCTGCCGCTGGTCGGGAACGCGGCCGAGTACGTCTCGGCGCTCTACTTCGCGCGCCGCAATAACATGGGGCTCGTGATGACGATCAGTGTCGGCTCGACGATCCAGATTGCGCTGATGACGGCGCCCGCGCTGGTGCTCGTGTCCTACCTGCTCGGCCACCCGATGGATCTCGTCTTCACCAACCCGCTGGAGCTGATGGCGATTGCCGCCAGCGCGTTCGTGGTCAATTCCATCGCGCTCGACGGCGAGACCACGTGGTTCGAAGGCACGATGCTGGTCGGCGTGTACGCGCTGCTGGCGCTCGCCTTCTTTTTCGCGGCGCCGCGCTGACGGGCTGAGTGCAGCTCGTCAGATCTTCAGTGGTACTGGACTTGTAACCACCGGACGCCCGGGAGGCGATCCGGTGGCTCACAAATATTCCCGACGACAGTTTCTCGAACAGGCGGCGATGGCGGGCGGCGCGCTGGCCCTCGGCGGCACGGCCGCGCTCGCGGCGAAGCCAACGCTTCCGAATCCGAGGAATTCCGGCATCGAGCACATCGTCGTCATGATGATGGAGAACCGGTCGTTCGATCATCTGCTCGGCTGGCTGCCGGGTGCGGATGGTCAGCAGGCAGGGCTGACCTACACCGATGCAGCCGGTGTTTCACATCCGACGTACCCGCTGGCGCCCGATTACCAGGGTTGCCTCCATCCTGATCCCGACCATTCGTACGTGGGCGGGCGCGTCGAGTACAACGGCGGCGCCTGCGATGGCTGGCTTCGCGCCGGTTCGAATGATGCATATGCGATCGGCTACTACGTTCAAGGCGACGTCCCGTTTCTCGCCGCTGCCGCGCCGGGGTGGACGACGTTCGATCGGTACTTCGCGGCGATCCTGGGACCGACGTTCCCGAACCGTTTCTACATGCACGCCGCGCAGACCGATCGCCTCTCGAACACATTCGAGCTGAGCGCACTGCCGACCATTTGGGATCGTCTCGCCGCGGCGGGGCTGACGGGCCGCTATTACTTCAACGACGCGCCGTTTCTCGGATTGTGGGGGCTGAAGTACACCTCGATCAGCCGCGACTTCAATCATTTCCTCGACGATTGCGCGGCCGGTACGCTGCCGCACGTCTCGTACGTCGATCCGCGTTTCCTCCAGGAGCCAACCGGAACGTCCGGTGACGATCATCCGCACTCGGACATCCGAGACGGAGAAGTCTTCATGAACACGGTCTACCGCGCGGTGACGACGAGTCCCGTGTGGAAGCACACCGTGCTGGTGATCACCTTCGACGAGTGGGGAGGGTTCTACGAACACGTCGCGCCGCCCGCCGCGCCGATTCCGGCTGCTTCTGCTGCGGCCGGCGACGGCGATGGACTTCTCGGGTTCCGCGTGCCGTGTCTCGTCATGTCGCCGTACGCGCCGCGCGGCGTCGTGTCGCACACGCCGTTCGATCACACGTCCATTCTCCGGCTCATCGAATGGCGGTGGAACCTCGAGCCGCTGACGGTTCGGGATGCGACGGCGAACAACCTTGCCGCGGCGCTGGACTTCGGCAAGCCGAATCGCACCGCGCCGCTCTACGCGATTCCGCCGGGCCCGTATGGCCTCCCGTGTCCATTGATTCCGTCCACGCCAACGCCCCCGGTTCAAGAGGACGAATGGGCGGCTGTGCGGGCGCTCGCGCAGGGATACGGCTGGAGTCTCTAGCGAGCGGTGACGCGGTTACGCCCGTTCTGGCTGCTTCCGCTTGGGCGCATCAACGCCGCGTGGTGGATCCTCGCGGCTGCGGCGCTCGTGCTGGTGGACTATGTGACGGGGCCACGAGTCGAGATCCCCGCGATCTACTCCATCCTCGTGGCGCTGGCGGCGTGGTATTCGGGCCGAACGACGGGCCTGTTGCTCGCATTCACGCTTCCCGTCTCACGGCTCGTGCTGGCGCTGTGGGTCTGGTCACCAGGTACGGTGTCCCTGGAGGCGGAATGGGTGGGCGCCGTTCTTCGCATCTTCGCGTTCACGCTGCTCGCGCTGCTGATGTTTCGCCTGTGCGAGCACGAACGCGCGCTCGAACGAAACCTGACGATGCTGCAGGGGCTGCTGCCGCTCTGCTCGCACTGCAAGCGGATCAAGAACGCCAGCAACGAGTGGGAGCCGTTCGAGAGCTACCTGGAGTCGCGAACGGGCGTGGAGTTCACGCACGGCATCTGCCCGCAGTGCGCGGCCGAGAAATACGGCGATGTGAGCTAGGGGTGCGTAGAGTACGAGCCACGATCGCGGTCACGCCGCGCGTTCGTGCGAATGGCGATCCTTTCGACGCGCGAGCCAGTCGAGAACCGCGATGACGCCGACGATGATCGTGATGCCGCCGTAGATCGTGAGAGCGGTCCACATCGTTAGTCACCTGACGCGAGAAGGAACACCCAACAGAACAGGGCGAACCATAACAGGATCCCAAGCAGAGCCCACGGCAGCGAGAAGGGATCTCCGGTTAGCGCCTGACCGAATATGAGCGAACCAGCGCCGAGATTCGCCAGATCCGGAATCTTCTCCACGAGCACCGCGCGCTGCCGCCGTCGCAATCGTAGCATCGTCGTCTCCTTCACAACGACGAAGCGAGTTGAATGCCGCGCCGGTTTTCGAGGAAATCCTTCTGGTGAGGTCGCCAACAGTGCGGTTTCTGCACCGCGCGGCCGGTTGTGATTCGGCAGTTCTTGAAACGTCAAATGCCCGCGTACCACGAGTACCCGAGCTCCGGCGATATCGACCCGAGACCCTCGCCGATATCCTTCACCGAATCGACCACGGTGATCTGCGTCAGGTACTTGAGACTCTTGTAGCCAAGCTGCCGCGGCACGCGCAGGCGCACGGGCGCCCCGTGCGGCGGCGGCAGCGCGTCGCCGTTCATGCCGTAGGCGAGCAGCGTCTGCGGGTGCCAGGCGTCGCTCATGTCGATGCTTTCCCACAGGTCGTCGAACGCGAAGAAGACGACGTACTTCGCGCGCGGGCTCGCGCCGACAGCGGTCAACACGTCCGACAGCCGCACGCCAATCCACTCGGCGATGAAGGACCATCCTTCCTCGCAGGCCTGGTGCGTGATCTGGCGGCTCACTGGAAACCCCTGCAGGTCCGCCAGCGAGAAGGCGGACGGGCGCGAGACGAGGCCGTCGACCTCCAGCCGCCAGTCGCCGAACCGGCGCGCGAGCAGCTGGCGGTAGTCCAACGATGCCGGCGGCGGCCCGTTGACGGGCGCGACCGTCGAGATCTCGTTCGGGCCGAACTCGCGCGCGAGCGACCCGCGCGAGGTGAGCAGGCGCTGCGCCGCGTACGTCAGCGTCTCGCCGGCCCCGTAGAGGCCGCCGTGATCCGGCGGGATGAGCCCGTAGCGATCCGCGATCCGCGCCGCGGCCGCGAGCCCCGATGCGCCCGCGATGGCGCTCAGGCCCGTCGTGATCAACCGGCGGCGCGTCAGAAGGCGGCTCATGTCCGGGCCAGAATCATCGCGGCCACGTGCCTGGTGAAGCCCGCGACCGACACCATGACGACGTGCCCGGCGACGAACACGATCAGCAATGCGGTTCGGAGTGACGTCATGGAAGGTTATTTATATCACCTCAGCCATAGAGGACGTGGAAGCAACGCGTAGCCTTTGGTGGTGGGTCAACTCACCAGCGGATTAACCGCGGTGAGGCCGGCAAATCGCCGGAAGTCATGATCGGTTGAGTAGATGGCGTATCCGTGTTCGATCGCCAACGCCGCAAGATGGGCGTCGGAGGTCAGATTCCCGCCCGTTCCGCTGGCTTGAAGAAGGTTCCGGAG
>Ga0137418_10001707_pt1 | contig 20281 bp, 20 predicted proteins | sample CZODoug3_1_2_16f_FD_122242 | JGI IMG/M metagenome (GOLD analysis project Ga0137418, IMG submission 122242) | Vadose zone soil fungal communities from Angelo Coast Range Reserve, California, USA - CZODoug3_1_2_16fungal (Hybrid Assembly) | ecosystem: Environmental > Terrestrial > Soil > Vadose...
TGCTGCGGCCCGAGGTGATCAGTGACCTGAGGCTCGCCGAGCATGGGCTGCGCATGGTGCCGTGCGATCCGGCAATTCAGGTCGCGTTTCCCGACGGATGCGTCGTGCCCTGGTGGGCGGAACGAGATCGCGCGGTTGCGGAATTTCGCAAACATTCCGCCAAGGATGCCGAGACCTTCGTCAGGGTCGATAATCAGCTGAAGAAACTAGCACGCTATCTTCAGCCCTTCTTCCTGGAACCTCCGCCGGAGATTGATCCACGGAGCATTTCGGGATGGAAGGACTTCTTTCGCGTCGGCAAGCGTTTCCGCAGCATATCGAAGACTGAAATTGGAGAACTGGTTTCGTTCCTTACCGGCAGCCTGGGTGAGTTCCTCGATCGACATTATGAATCTGAAACGATAAAGACCCTCTTCCTCGCGAACAATGTGTACGGCAAGCACGGTGGGCCCTATCAGCCGGGCACGGCGATTGGGCTGTTGTTCCATTTGCTGAGCGGCGGAGAACGTGAATTGCAAGGCTTTTACGGACACGTGATGGGTGGAATGGGAGCGATCACGCAGGCACTCGCCGCCGCCGGCCAGAAGCTTGGAGTTGAGATTCGGACTTCAGCCTCCGTGGCACATATCGACACCAAGAATGGGTGGGCACGCGGAGTGGTACTGGAAGACGGCACCGAGATTCGTGGACGGATCGTTCTCTCCAATGCCGACCCGAAGCGAACTTTCCTGAAGATGCTTCGGGAGAGCGAGTTGCCATCAGAGTTTGTGCACGCGGTGCGTGGAATCAAGATGGCGGGTCCGTGCGCCAAGGTCAATCTGGCACTTTCCGAAGAGCCACGGTTCACCGGAACTCCCGCAAGCCACACAGCGATGGAGCGAACGTTCTACACGTTGGTGCCTTCGCTCGAATTTGCCGAGCGCTGCTATGACACTTCCAAGTTTGGAGAGATTCCCGAGGGGCTGTGGGTCGATTGCGTGATTGCCTCGAATGCAGACGATTCCCTGGCGCCTGCGGGCACCCACATCATGACCTGCTTTGTGCAATACGTTCCCTACCATCTGCGCAATGGCACGTGGGATGAGAATCGAGAAAGCCTGGGAGATCGCGTCATTCGGAAAATTGCCGAGCATGCCCCCAACGTTCCCGGATCCATCATTGCCCGCCAAGTGTTGACGCCCTTGGATCTGGAGCGGACCTACGGACTCACCGAGGGAAATATTTTTCACGGCGATTTGACACTCGAGCAGTTGTTCTTCATGCGACCTGTAGCAGGTTGGTCGCAGTATCGCACTCCTATCGATGGACTCTATTTGTGCGGAGCGGGTGCGCACCCCGGAGGGGGAGTAACAGGAGCTCCGGGGCACAATGCGGCACAGCAGGCGTTGCGCGACTGGAAGAAAGGCCGCTTCAAGGAGGCTGCTGCGTGACCACGAACGGGACCAGAACCGCCGATATCGTGATCATTGGCGCAGGCGTGATGGGTGCGTCGATCGCATTCCATCTGGCGCAGCGTAAGGCCGGACGGATCCTGGTTATCGATAGAGATCACGTCGGCCGCGGTGGAAGCGGACGGTCCTCTGCTCTCATTCGCATGCACTACAGTTTTCCGGCTGAGGTCCAGTTAGCGCTGGTGAGCCTGCGAATGTTCGAGCGTTGGGGAGAACTGGTTGGGGAAGCAACGCTTTTCCAGAAAACGGGATTCGTCCGCATCGTGCACCCGAATGAGATGGACGGGCTCAAGCTTAACGTCGACATGCAACAGAGGCTGGGTGTGAACGTAAATCTGATCTCCGGGCAGGATCTCCAGAAGCTTGAGCCGGACTGGATCGTAGATGAGGTGGAACTGGCTGCTTACGAACCGGACTCGGGTTTCGGAGACGGGGCGGCGGTTGCGAACGATTTTCTGGCTAGAGCTCGGGATCAAGGCGTGTGCTATTTCCCCCGAACGCAAACAACCACGATTCGAGTGGAGGATGGCCGAGTTCGCGGAGTGGCGACGGATCAGGGAGACATTTGTGCCCCGATCGCGATCGCTGCCACAGGACCGTGGACGCACCCGCTACTGCAGACAATTGGCTGTGATCTGCCGATCGAAACCGAGTATCACCAGGTTGCCATTCTCAAGAATGCGCCGGATATGCAGGGCGGCGGCTGCGCGTGCATCGATTCGGCCACTCAAACCTATTTTCGGCCAGACGGGCAGGACAAATTTCTGGTCGGCGACTTCTATGGCCAGCGCCCAGTTGATCCTGACAATTTTCCGCAACGCGCTTCGGACGAGTCGCTCGGAGAAGTGATTGAGCGCGCTTGCGGGCGCGTACCAAAGCTCGAAAACGCGGAGGTGATGCGTGGAGTCACCGGTGTGTACGACATGACTCCGGACTCCCGCCCGCTGCTGGGCGAGATTCCCGGGATCTCTGGGTTGCACGTGTGTGCGGGTTTTTCTGGCATGGGTTTCAAGATTTCGCCGGCGATTGGGCTGGTGATGTCCGAACTGGTTCTGGATGGCGTTGCTAAGACGGTGGATATAAGTCCGTTTCGCCCGCAGCGCTTCGCCGAAGGCAAACCAATCAAAGCGGAATACGAGTATTTGGACGACTAGGTAAGGAGCAAGCATGAGAAAGAAAGGCATTCTCGAGCGTCTGAAAGAGGGGCCGGTTCTGGGCGATGGCGGCTATTTATTGGAACTGGAGAAGCGTGGATGGGTGCGCCCCGGGCCGTTTACGCCCGAGGTGGCAATCGTCTACCCCGAGGCCCTCCGCGAACTGCACGTTGAGTTTCGAGAAGCCGGCGCCGAAGTCCTGCAGGCGCTGACCTTCTATGCCAGCAGGGATAAATTGGCCACCGTCGGTCTCGAGGACCGAGTCGAGGATATCAATCGTTCTGCGGTACGCATTGCCAAAGAGGTCGCAGGTGCTGACTGCCTGGTCGCGGGGAATCTGAGTCTTACGTGGATGTACGAACCCAGTAGTCCAGCAGCGGCCGACCGCGTGCGCCAGACTTTCGACGAGCAACTGCGCGTGCAGGTTGAGGAAGGCGTGGACTTCATCGTGGGAGAGACTTTCTCCTGGTTGGGGGAAGCCTTACTAGCCGTCGAACGCGCGCGGAAGACTGGCCTGCCTGTCATGGTTACGATTTGTTTCGAAAACAAAGACGCCACCATGGAAGGCACGAACGCCGCCGATGCAGCCAAATCCCTGCTGGATGCGGGCGCTGACATCGTCGGCATGAATTGTCTTCGTCCGCCGCAGCACATGCTGGGACCGATGGAAGAAATGCGCAAGGCAGTGTCTGGGTATTTGGCATGTCAGCCGGTCGGTTACCGGACTCCGAAAGAAAAGCCTGACTTTACGAGCTTGCCGGAGTTTCCTTATGGGTTGGACCCGCTCCAGCTCACTCGCAAGGAGATGGGAGACTATGCCGTGCGGGCGCGGGAGATCGGAATCAACTACATTGGCTCATGTTGTGGGTCGGTCGCGTCCCACGTGCGCGAGATGGCGAAAGCGCTCGCTAAATTGCCACCCGATAACCGTATCTGGAAGAAGGGCGGCGCTAAGCCGATGTCGGCTTTCGAATACTACGACCACGACAAGGAAACCATGCGGAAGTAGGATACACTCAGCGAATCGAGAATGCAGCCGTTAGGCCCGTCATCTCGCAACGGGCCTACAGTTTTTGCTGACATCCCTGCTTGCACGCGACCGACAGATTCCCTAGGCGGCGGCTCCCGGCTCTTGCGCGATCACTAATGGGACGTTTACGAGGTGTTCGCTTAAGAACCACACTTGCAACTCGTTGGTGCGCAGCACGTCGCTGACGACCAGATCGTTGGTGCCATCATCTCCAATGGTCGAGGCGCGGCTCGCCAGCTTGCGAACGTGCCGAATGATCACCTGGTGCGCGTCCAGCAGACGCGAAATCTGCACCGGGGCTTCTTCCCTGCCGCGCGGCGGACGCTCGATCTGCGTGGCCTCCGCCACGTCGTGCGCCATGGCCAGGCTGATTCCACCCAGAAGCTGGATTCGCTCAGCAATGCTGTCCACCAGTTCGTTCTGTTCGTCGTAGTGCTTGTCAAAAAGGAGGTGGAGTTGATAGAAGGTGGGGCCGGCGACCTGCCAATGCGACTTCTTGTACAGATCGCGAAGGGTCATCGTATCCGCTAACAGCTGGTTGAGCTGCTCAGTCATTTCCAGCCGTACCGGTTCTTCCAGTTCGAGAGGCAGGAGGGCCGAGACAGTGCCATACGCCTGGAGTTCACGGGCTCTCTGGTGAAGACGGGGTTGTGCACTCACTCTGTGATTTGCAGATGCTGCGTCCTTTTTTGTCATTGTGGTTTCCTCGCCATGGAATTGGGATGGGTTGCGGTCAGAATCAGGAAATTGTACTCAGACTTAAGGATTACCAATGGGACCGAAAGGTTGGATGATCGGAAACGAAGTTTGGATTCGCCTCCTTTGTGTGGACTCGTTGAGTAGTGAGAGCGGTTGGCCACGCGGACGGCGCACGACTGGTGGTCCAGGTCAAACCCCAGGTCCGAGCAAGCTGTACAGGAGTACGAGAAGCACGAAGGTCGAGATACCCACGTATCGCCAGTCTCGCTCGATGGCGAATGCAAACGCCGCAAAGGCTACTCGTGCGACCGGCGTTGCAATCAAGAACAACAAGCCCAACTGGATGATTCCGCGACCGCGCAGGGCAAATGCGGCACCCGCAATTCCTATCCAATGCCGCAGGTCCGTCGGTTCTCCAACGAACACCTGGTAGCTCGCGCGGGCGAGTCCGTGGCGGACTAAGAACACCACCCCCCCCGCAAGCACGACGGCTGCAGAAAGAGTCACGCCGGCACGTAGTAGGTTCGCGATGATGACTTCGACTCTCTGATCAGTCCAGTCAGCTTTGCGGAACATGATTAAAATTTTCCGGCGAACGCGCCATAAATCATTTCGGCGCCGAGGGCGACGATCACCAAAGCGAACAGCAGTCGCAGTTGCTGTGTTTTCGTGCGGGCCAGGACACGGGCGCCCGCCAGCGAACCGGCCAGCACCCCGAGCATCACGGGCATCGAGAGTCCAGGATCGATGTAGCCTCGGCTCAGATACACTCCTACACTCGCTGCAGCGGTTACTCCAATCATGAAGTTGCTGGTAGTGGTCGAAACCTTGAAAGGAACTCCCATCGCCTGGTCCATGGCCAGAACCTTGACAGCTCCTGAACCGATCCCCAATAGACCGGAAAGGGCCCCAGCCCCAAACATCAGGCTGAATCCTGCCGGCACGCGGTGGACATAGTATTGCTTGGGACCGCTTAAGGAAGGGTACGTTCCGTTCATCCCCAGACGAGTGGCTAGCGGATCCGGATGATCGTCACCCGGAGATTCCGCTGGAGTCCGGCTGGAAAGATACCCGGAATAGAGAAGCACCAGACCGAAGACGACGCCAATGGCGGTGGTCGAGACACTTGCGGCCAGGAAAGCCCCGAAAAGCGCGCCTAACGTCGTGGCGATTTCTAAAAACATTCCGATCCGGATGTTGGAAAATCCGTCCTTCAGGTAGGCCGCGGCCGCTCCAGAGGAAGTTGCGATTACCGATACGAGCGAAGCTCCCACGGCGTACCGGATGTCCACCTTAAACAACAGGGTGAGCAGGGGCACGAGCACCACTCCGCCGCCAAGACCAGTGAGCGCCCCCAGAAATCCGGCGAGGAAAGACCCGAGCGCAACCAGGATGGTGAACTCCAGAATGTTCATTCCGCCTCCAGCATCAGTGTGCCACAGGCGGTGCAGACTGGTCTTTTGGGGGCGGGCGCTTGAACCTAACTGCTCAGCTGACTACGCGTGAATATCCTGAAACATCCGGGCGGGCTAGGGCAAGCGCGCTTTCGTGCACTGGTCTCCTAGCCTTGAGATCCGCCATCGCGCAACTGGACGAGCGGAGAGGGGATGACAGGCGGATCGGGAAGGTGTAGGCCGCACTCGGTTTTTTGAGATCCAGCCCAGCGTCCAGCGCGAGCATCTTCTCCTGGCAGAATGGCACGCGTGCAATGTGTGCAGCCGATGCTGGGGTAGTCGGAATCGTGAAGCGGGTTGTAGGGCACGTCGTGCGAGCGGACGTAGCTCCACACCTGTTCGCTGCTCCAGTCGACGATCGGGTTAATCTTCGCCAACTGGAACTTTTCGTCCCACTCCACCTTGCGTGCCTTGGCTCGAGCTGAAGTCTGGGCGCGGCGGATGGCTGTGATCCAGGCGCGCAAGCCGGACAATTTCTCAGCCAAGGGTGCCACTTTACGTAACCCGCAGCACTGATCCGGATTAGAGCGCCACAGTGCTGGCCCATAGATTTCTGCCTGCTCTTCCGGGGTCAACAGGGAGCGCAATCTTTCAATTTTCAGGCCATAACGCCGTTCGGTTCGTTCAATAAGTTCGTAAGTTTCCGGGAAGAGGAAGTCTGTATCGATCGTGAAGACGCGAAGCTTGGGATTGATACGTGTCGCGATGTCAATCAGAACCATGCCTTCTACCCCAAAGCCCGAGGCCATCTCGACGCCGTTGCCGAAGGTCTTGAAGGACCATTGCAACAACTCCTGGGTGCTCCAACTCTCGGCTACCGCCTGGGTTCTTTCCACGATCTCGTTCACACTGGCTCCTAGTCACCCAAAAATACTTGGTTGTTGATGAAGGCGTCGGGCACCGTGGGCAGCACATTGACGGCGGCCTCCAGCTGGAATTGAACAGCGTCTGGCGCATTGAGAACATCGCCGACCAGCAGCAGCGTCGGCGCCGGCAATAGAGGTGCGTTTGCCAGGTTCTTGACCGTACTGCGATGAATCTGTTCCGCCTGCGAACTGGCGCGCGACACGATCGCGCAGGCCGTCTCGCCCTTAAGTCCGGCGGCGATGAGTTGTTCGCTGATAGGTTGATAGTCCGATCCAGGCATGTAGATGGCGAGAGTTGCTCCCGACGCCACGTACGCTTGCCAGTCGACTGTCTTTGCGGGCTTGGCGTGGTGGCGGGTGATGAAAAGAACAGCCGACGCAGAGTCGCGGTGGGTCAACGAGACGCGCGCGGCCGCTGCAGATGCCAGAGCCGATGTCACGCCCGGAATGATTTCGAACTCGATGTTCGCTTTCCGGAGCGCTTCCATCTCCTCGCCGGCGCGTCCAAAGATCAGAGGATCGCCTGCCTTGAGGCGGACGACCTTGAGCCCAAAAAATGCGAATGTAACCAGCAGGGCATTGATCTCTTCCTGCTGAATGCTTTTTCGTCCGCAGCGCTTGCCAACGTTGCGAACTTCGGCGGTTTTTGGGATCAATGCCAGAATCTCTGGGCTGATCAGATCGTCATGCAGCACAGCATCGGCCGATTGCAGAATCCGGAGAGCCTTGACCGTAAGCAACTCGGGATCGCCCGGACCAGCGCCGACCAGAAAGACCTTACCGTTCATGGGCGACCTCACGGGAAGCGTGTTCGTTCAACGGGCGCTCAGACTGTCGAACTTCGAACGACTGACGGCTGGCCGCCGAGTGCAACAGCGAGCGCCGGAATTCTGGATCGAGCGGGCGGGCAAACAAATCTTTCCGGGTTTTCCCGAGTTCGTCGAGCCAACCTGCGTAGACGGGTTCCAACTGCGCTTCGAACTCGCGACGCAAGCGCTGCGCCAGTGCGGGACTGTGTCCGGCAGTGGAGATGGCAACCTGTAGGTCGCCACGCCGAACGACCGAGGGATAATAAAAATCACATCGCTCGGGATCGTCCACGATATTGCAAAGAATCCGGCGGTTCTGCGCTTCGCGGTAGACGGCGTCGTTCACTTCGATGGAGGAAGTCGCGCCCACGACCAAGAAGATCGAGTTCAGATCATCAACTTGGAATGTGCGCGCTTCCCAATCCAACACGCCAGCACCTGCCCATGCTGCCACCGTGGGCGTAGCCCAGGGCGCGATCACATGAACCTCGGCGTGGGCAATCAGCAGACTGCGAATTTTGGATTCGCCGATCTTGCCCGCACCCACCACCAGGCACCGCCGATCTTCGAGTTTCAAAAACATTGGAAACAGACTCATAGCCGCGACCTACCCTTCCACCCCATGCGGAACTCGGCCGGGGGAGGCATCGCGCGCGACCACCGCCACGAACTCACCCGCCAGAAATTCCCGCAGTTCGATGTCGTTGTGCCTCGCGAAGAACTGGCGCAGATTTTCGTTGGCATAGCGATCGTCGAGATAGCGCTTCAGCAGGCGCTCGATCGCATCCGGAACCTCGGTTGCGAGGCATCGATATCCGACCGGACGGGCAATGGACTGGTGCAGGCCTACAGCGCCGCCCACGCAAAAGTAGTAGGCGTCCTCCATCCGATCGCCGACCTTGATTTTCTTGCCTTCGATCCCCAAATCTGCGATCCAATGCTGACCGCAGCTGTTCGGGCATCCGGTGACGTGCAGCTTCAAGTGCTGCTCAAAGCCGGGCAATCTCTCTTCCAGTTCCTCCACCAGCCAGCGGGAGAAGCTCTTGGTCTCAGTGATCGCGAGTTTGCAGAACTCCGAGCCGCTGCAAGCGACTGCACCGCGCCAAAACGCCGAGCCGTTCACCCGGAGCCCGGCTGCGTCCAGTTCTTTGACCAGCGGGTCCACGTTTTGTCGCGGCACGTTGACGATAAGGAGGTTCTGCATGTTCGTGGTGCGCAAGTGGCCGTCGGCAAATCGGTCGGCCAGATCAGCGGCGTTCCGCATCTGCTCGGCCATGATTCGTCCGCGTAACACCGCTGCTCCCACGAAGAAATGACCTGGCTGTTTCTGAGCGTGAATTCCGACGTGATCGCGATACAGGTCGTTGGGGACTTGCTCGTCAGCCGCCGGCTCGAGTTGAAATCCGATGCGGCGCTCGAGTTCCGTTTGGAATGTTTCTGACGTCCAACCGTGCTTCAGGAAAAGGAATTTCAGACGGGCTCGCTCGCGGTTTTCACGAAGTACATCACTATCCCGGAATATCTCGGCGATACCTTTCAGAACAGGAATGACTTGCTTCTGTTGGACGAACGCGTTGAGCCGCGCCCCGAGATGGGGGTCGGTCGAAAGGCCTCCGCCAACGCGAAGTGAGAAACCGATCTCCTCTTCACCGCGCAGGTGACGCGTTACAGCGGTCAGGCCCACATCATTGATTTCCGGGTAAGCGCACCAGGACCGGCAGCCCGTGATGCAGATTTTGAATTTTCGGGGGAGGTTGTAGAACTCGGCGCTGCCGACAAAGAACTGATTGGCTTCGAGAGCGATAGAAGACGCATCGAAGATCTCATCCGCATCCACTCCCGCTAATGGGCATCCTGTGATGTTACGGGTATCGTCGCCGCACGAGCCCTTGGTGGTGAGTCCAGCCCGCCAGAGAGCATCGAGAACCTCGGGGAGGGCTTCGATGGTCACCCAGTGGAGCTGAACATTCTGTCGCACCGTAAGGTCAGCAGCGCCGCGAGCGTAGCGAGCAGTCACGTCGGCAATCGTCCGAAGTTGGTGCGCTTGGAGCAAACCATTCGGAATCCGGATTCGCACCATGAAGTAAGGGAGGGCCTTGCCTTCTCCGCCCTTCCCGCCGATGACGCCGGCACCGTCTCCCTGGGTATAAACACCCCACCAGCGGAAGTACGTCCCGATCCACTCCGGCGGAATCGAGCTGAACCCCTCGCGCGCGAAGCGGCGAATCTCGTCGAGCCCCTCCCAGGGGTTTTTCTCGCGCTTCAGTCGCTCGACCCGTTGTGCCTTCGTCTCTTTGGCTGGAATTGTCATAAAACAAAAAGGCCCACCGCCAGATATGTCTCTGGCGGTGGGCTATCATTGCTGATTCTTAAGGACTTATTAGGTCAGCAGCCTCCCTGCGCCAGAAGACGCACGCGTACAACAACAAGTACAACAACACGCGATGCAAATCTGGCAGCAAGCCAACATGATCTGCAGATGGTAGAGACTTGTGGAAATCTTGTCAACACCGTTCTGCCTTGCCCACATTCAAAATTCAGATGGCTGGAATCGAAATATTGGAGGTTGTGCCCCACTTTCAATGTTTGACTCGGCCCAGAGCTTCTACTAATCTCCCTCTTGTCGATGTTGTCTCATCGCCATCACCGCCATTATCATCACGCGCGCAGCGCGTCGGCGGGGGTGCATTCCTGAGATAAACCAGCACTCATCAGAGTTCAGCCCGCTGACGCCAACAAGCTCAGCGGGCTTTTTGTTTTTGGGGAACAGGGAGGCACGTCTGGATATGGAGATTGACTTCAAGAAAATGCAGGGCTTGGTGCCGGCGATTGTGCAAGATGCTGGCTCGGCCGAGATCCTGATGCTGGGCTTCATGAATGAGGAGGCCTTTCAGCACACGCTGAGTTCTGGATACGTCACCTTCTTCAGCAGAACTCGCAACCAGCTCTGGACCAAGGGTGAAAGCTCGGGCAACCGTTTGAAGGTCATTTCGGTGAGCACGGACTGCGATCGCGACTCGTTTCTGGTGCGGGTGCAAGTGGAGGGAGCGGGCGTGGTCTGCCACTTAGGAACGCGCTCGTGCTTCACCGAGGAGATTCCGCTTTCCTCTGCTGCCAGATCGGCGGGTACGCAGGAGATCCGGCGATGAAACTGCGCATCGGAATCCCGAAAGGAAGCTTGCAGGAAAAAACCCTTCAGCTTTTTACCCGGGCGGGTCTGGAAGTTTATACGAGCGCACGATCCTACTTCGCATCCACGGCCGATCCCGAAATCGAGTGCATGTTAATCCGCGCTCAGGAAATGGCCCGCTACGTCGAGCATGGAGCGCTGGACGCTGGTCTCACCGGGCTCGACTGGGTGGTAGAGAGCGGCCTGGAAGTTGTGGCTGTCGCCGACTTGATTTATGCGAAACGGAGTCGTGGAAAAGTGAGATGGGTCTTGGCTGTTCCGGAGGACTCTGCGTTTCACCGCGCTGAAGATCTTTCCGGACGGATCATCGCCACCGAACTCGTCAGCGTTACGCGCAACTACTTTCGCAGCAAAGGCGTTGATGTGCAGGTCGAGTTCTCATGGGGCGCCACCGAAGTTAAGCCGCCCATGCTGGCCGACGCGATCGTGGAGGTCACCGAAACAGGCAGTTCCCTCAAGGCAAATCGGCTCCGCATATTGGAGACAGTTCTCGAATCGAACACCCAGGTGATTGCCAACAAGTCGGCCTGGGCCGATGGAGAGAAGCGACGCAAGATTGAGAATCTAGCGCTGATGCTGCGCGGCGCGATGGAAGCCCAGGATCGAGTGGGTCTGATGCTGAATGTCCGCAAGGAGAACCTTGACGGCGTGCTCGCTGTGCTGCCTGCTCTGAAGAAGCCCACGATATCGACCTTGAGCGACGGCGAGTGGGTTGCGGTCAATACGGTGATCGAAGAGTCGGAGGCTTGGCAGGTAATTCCCCGACTGAAGGCCGCTCAAGCACAAGGGATCGTCGAGTATCCGCTGAATAAGGTGGTGATGTAATGCGGATCCTCAGCGCTGCCGCCGCGTCGAAGCGCGTAGATCAATTGTCGAAGCGCGGCTCCCAGTTTGGCCGATTGGAGTCGCAAGTGCGGAAGATCGTGGAAGACGTGCGGCGCAATGGCGACAGAGCTCTCCACCAATACGCTGCGAAGTGGGATGGACTCGCGGACCGTGAATTGAGAGTCCCGAATGCCGAACTGGAAGCGGCGTGGGCCATCGCGCCACCGCGATTACGCTCATCACTCCGGCAGGCGTCGGCGAACATTCGTCGCTTCTGCAAATGGCAGCGGCCGCAGGAATGGCGCCGCAAACTGGGCGGTATGTCGCTCGGGCAGGTCGTGCGGCCTCTGCAATCTGTCGGATGTTATGTCCCCGGAGGCCGCCATCCCTTAGTTTCCTCGCTTCTGATGACCGTGATTCCTGCCGAGGTGGCTGGCGTGCCTGAAATTCGTGTGGTCTCGCCCCACCCTTCTCCAGCACTCATGGCTGCAGCGCACATGCTCGGCGTTCACGAACTTTATCGGGTGGGAGGAGCGCATGCGATCGCAGCCCTGGCGTACGGCACCAAGAGTATTCCTCGAGTCGACAAGATTGTCGGCCCGGGTAACCAGTACGTCACAATTGCGAAGAAGCTGATTTCGTTTGATTGTTCTATTGACTTCCTCGCCGGACCAACGGAAGCCGTCGTTGTCAGCCATCGGAGCCGGCCCGATTTTATTGCGGCCGATTTGGTTGCGCAGGCCGAGCACGATCCGGACGCCCTGCCGATCTTCATCACTAGTTCAAAGCAGTTGGCACATACGACCGCGCTCGCAGTGAAGAACCTAACAGATCGCAACGATGTTGCGCGTCAGGCGGTGGCTCGCAATGGGTGCATCCTGCTGGCAGGTTCTCGGGCGCAGGCTCTCGAGTGGGCGAACCGGATCGCGCCCGAGCACATCACCGTAGATATCGAGGACCGGGGTTCCATTCAAAATGCCGGCTCGATTTTTGTCGGAAACTATTCCGCTCAGGCTGCCGGTGATTACGCATCGGGGCCGAACCATGTCTTGCCTACCGCCGGCGTTGCGCGCTTTCGTGGTGGCCTGTCGGTGTTGGATTTCGTAAAGATCATCACCGTCCAGGAACTCTCCCCGGGCGGACTCCAAGGAATCGGAAGAACGGTCATCCATCTCGCTGAGACAGAAGGGTTGAAGGCACATGCGGAATCCATTCGGGTCAGGTGTCCAGATGCTTAGCCCACGCAAGGCAGTGCGCAACCTGCCCACCTACCACCCTCCACTCGGAGGTCGCACCGGGCTGCGCCTCGATTTCAACGAAAATACGGTTGGCTGCTCTCCTCGAGTTCTGGAGCGCTTGCGAAGTATTGGTTTCGAAGAACTGGCACGTTACCCAGAACGTGAACCGGTCGAGGCCATCGTCGCGGGATGCCTGGGAAGAAAACCCGAGGAACTCTTACTCGCCAACGGGGTCGACGAGGCGATCCACCTCTTGTCTGAGACTTACCTGGAACCAGGAGACGAAGCGCTGCTCGTTGTACCGACCTTTTCCATGTATGAGATTTTCGCCGCAGCTACTGCAGCGCGAATCACCAAGATTCCAGCCGGAAGCGACTTCTCGTTTCCGACGGCCGAGGTCGTGCGCAGGGTAACTCCGGCCACTCGTCTGATCGCGATTGCCAATCCAAACAATCCCACAGGATCTGCGGCACCGATTGACGATCTTTTGCGGATTGCCGAATCTGCGCCAGATGCTGCGCTGCTCGTTGACGAGGCGTACTTCGAATTTCACGGCGAGACTCTCCTGGGAAGATGGAAAGAACGATCAAACATTTTCGTAGCGCGCACTTTTTCCAAGGCTTATGGGCTGGCCGGTCTCCGCGCAGGACTGCTCATGGGGGAGGCACACCAGATAAAAGCGGTCCGGCGCGTCGCTTCCCCGTACAACGTCAATTCAGTGGCGTTAGCTTGCTTGCCGGAAGCATTGGCGGACGCAAAGTATGTGCGTGAGTACGTATCTCAAGTCTGCGAGGGAAGAGAGCGTTTGCAGTGCGAACTGAGATCTCTGAGCATTCCTTTCTGGCCCAGCCGTGCGAATTTTGTACTGATCCGAATGGGTTCACTAAACTCTGCCTTCATTGGGGGAATGCGCGAACGCGGGATACTCGTTCGTGACCGCTCTCGTGACCCCGGCTGCGATGGCTGCGTGCGCATCACGCTTGGCTCGACTGAGCAGACGGACCGTCTGCTGTCTGCACTGCGAGAAACTCTGCAGGTAATCGGCGCGCCACGTGAAGAGGTGCACGGATGAGGAAAGCGCGCATTCACCGGCCCACCAAGGAGACCGATATTCGGGCAGTCCTGAACATCGACGGGCATGGGCATTACAAAATCTCGACTGGAATCCATTTCTTCGACCACATGCTTGAATTGTTTACTCATCACGGCGGATTTGATCTTGACCTCAAAGCTCGAGGTGATCTTGAAGTCGACCAACACCACACCGTAGAAGATGTGGGCATCGTGCTTGGTCAGGCGTTCGACAAGGCGCTGGGTAGCAAAAAAGGAATCCTGCGCGCCGGTTATTTTCTGATGCCAATGGATGAAACCTTGGGTCTCGCTGCCGTGGACTTCTGTGGCAGGACTTCGATATTGGTCGATACCAAGGTGCGCGTGAGACTGGTCGGGGATCTGCAGGCAGAACTCGTGCACGACTTCTTTGAAGGATTCGCCCGCGGCGCGCGAGCTAACGTGCACACCCGGGTCTTGTACGGCCGCTCCAATCATCACAAGATCGAATCGCTCTTCAAGGCCTTTGCGCGAGCCGTTCGGGCAGCCTGCTGGCGCGATCGTCGTATGGCTCGCTTTATCCCTAGCACGAAGGGGGTCCTGTGACGATCGCGGTCGTGGACTACGGGGCGGGGAATCTGACTTCCGTGAAGAAGGCTTTGGATTGGCTCGGCCAAGATTCAATCGTTACCTCTGACGCTGCACAGGTGGCACAGGCTGAGAAGGTGATCGTTCCGGGAGTGGGTCACTTCGCCGCCACGAAAACTCTCAACCACAACGGTTTGAAGGGCGCAATCGAGACGGCTATCAGTGGAGGAATACCATTTCTAGGCATCTGTCTGGGCATGCAATGGATGTTTGCGTCCAGCGCCGAAGCGCCCGACGTCGCAGGCTTAGGTGTTTTTCCGGGTGAGTGCGTCCACTTCCCTGCGGACGTAAAATCGCCGCACGTGGGATGGAACCAGCTTCAGCTTGTGGGCAAATCCCGACTGTTGCGCGACCTTCCCGGCGAGAGCTTCGTCTACTTTACTCATTCCTATCGCGTCCCCCTTGTTCAGGACACCGTGGCGGCCTGTGTATACGGCGGGACATTTTCGGCGGTGGTTGAGCGCGATCATCTTTTCGGAGTCCAGTTCCATCCGGAAAAATCCGGTCCGATCGGCGTCAAACTACTCCAGAACTTCTGCGAGTTGAAATGCTGACCAAACGGATTATCGCCTGCCTGGACGTGGACGGCGGCCGCGTCGTCAAAGGTGTACAGTTCCTGAATCTGCGCGATGCCGGTGATCCAGCAGAACTTGCATTTGCACACAGCCAGGCTGGAGCAGATGAGATTGTGCTGCTGGACATTTCGGCCACTGCTGAGAAGCGAAAGACTCTGCTCGACACCGTGCGGCGAACAGCGCGAGAGCTATTCATTCCGTTCACGGTCGGCGGCGGTGTGCGCACACTGGACGATGCCTCGGCGGTGTTCGATGCCGGCGCCGATAAGGTAAGCATCAATTCGGCGGCCTTGTCGGATCCCGGTGTGATCACCTGCATTGCTGAGCGATTCGGTTCGCAGGCTGTGATTGTGGCCATCGATGCGAAGCGGAGCAACGGCGACGGTTACGAAGCCTATGCTCGAGGGGGCAGGACGCCTAGCGGGCGAGATGCCGTCGCCTGGGCACGCGAGGCAGAGTCAAGAGGCGCTGGCGAGATTCTTCTTACTTCCATGGACCGTGACGGCACGGGCAAGGGATTCGATTGCCAGCTCACATGCGCGATCTCCGATGTCGTTCGGATCCCGGTGATCGCATCGGGCGGAGCGGGATCGGCAAAACACTTTGTCGAGGTCTTTCAGGAAGGGCACGCTGACGCGGCTCTGGCGGCTTCAATCCTGCACTATGGCGTGACCGAACTCGCCAAACTCAAGCAGGAACTCGCGGCGGCGGGTATTCCCGTGAGGTGGCCATGCTGATTCCCTCGATCGATCTGATGGGCGGAAAGATCGTTCAACTGGTGCAAGGTGAGAAGAAAGCGTTGGAGTTCGACGATTTCGAAGAATGGATTCTTCGTTTTTCGAAGTATCCCCTGGTGCAACTAATTGACCTCGATGCTGCTATCGGCAACGGCGACAATCGTACGTTGTTACGACAATTCACCGAGCGCCTTGCCTGCCAAGTAGGGGGCGGAATACGAACTATCGAGAGCGCGCAGGAAGTCTTGGCGACGGGAGCGGAGCGGATCATTCTGGGGTCAACATTGGTTCGAAACGATAGGATCGACGTAGATGCCGCTCAACGGTTCGCGCAAAATTTCAGCGCTGAACGTCTAACATTTGCGGTTGACTCGAAGAACGGCAAAGTCGCCGTCAAAGGCTGGCGCCAAATGACACCGATCACACCAGCCCAGATGATGCAAGCGTTGGAACCTTACTGCCGCGCCTTCCTTTACACGCATATTGACACTGAAGGGCTTCTGACGGGAATCCCGCTTGATGTGGTTCGAAGGTTGCGCGGAATCACATCGCAACAACTCATTGTGGCGGGCGGAATCGCAAGCCAGCAAGAAGTGGACCAACTGAGCGACCTCGGGGTGGATGCAGTCGTCGGTATGGCGATTTATTCGGGCCGGATGAAGTTGGACGCCAGCCCAGCATGAGGAGCCGAGGTGCTAGTTCCGAGGACGATACCGCGCCATTGCCAGGTCCACGATTTCCCCAATCAACTGCGTATACGACCGGCCCGAAGCCTTCGCCGCTATCACAAATTCCTGCTTGCTCGACAACCAGGGGTTCGGATTTGCTTCAATCACGTAGACATCGCCTTTGGCGGAGAGACGCATATCGATGCGGCCGTAATCGCGTAATTTCACCGCACGGTGAGCGGCCAGAGCCGTTTCTGTCAGGCGAGTGACCGTCTCCTCGTCAAGATCTTCAGCCACCGCCGACTTGGTCAGCTTGTACGCGTCGGCATCCTTTTCAAACTTCACGTCATAACTGGCGATTTTAGGAGTGCCCTTGGGGAGTTTTGAGAAATCGAGTTCCACGAGCGGCAGCGCCTGCGCCGATTCATAGCTGCCCAGAATCGCCGCGTAGATCTCTCGCCCTTCAATGTATTCTTCGATGATTGCTGGAGAATCGAATTCGTTTTGGATGTCCTGCATACGCTCCATCAGCTCCTTGACGCTGGTTACAACCGCGTCGGCGTTGATTCCAATGGAGCCATCTTCAGCCAATGGTTTGACGATCAACGGAAAGGCGATGTCATGCGCGTGCTCGATGCTGCCGCGGTAGGAAGTCGCAAAGTAAGGGGTGCGAATGCCGTGGAAGGCGAACATCTTTTTTGCGATGGCCTTGTCCTGGGCTAGAAAACTCGCGTGTGGTCCAGCGCCAGTATAAGGCTTGCCCAGAAGGTCGAGATAGGCTGCGACGTGCATCTCCTTGGTGTCGTCGCCAGCGAAAGATTCAGTGAGGTTGAAAATGAGATCCGCTTCGCACTTGGCCAGGGCAGACAGACACTGCGGGGTACCATCCAGTACTTGATAAGACGGCTCATGACCAAGCTTTTCGAGAGCCTCGAAAATTTCTTCGCGGTCTTCCTTCTCGCGCTTGGCTTTCTTCCGGGATTTTTTCTTACGTGCGGGTGGCTTGGGCTCGGGCGGCTCAGGAACCGCACCCTCTTCCTCCCACACGTCATAAAGAACAGCAATTTTCATTGCAAACTTGATCCTGCGATTGGATGTGTAACTTTCATCATATCGCTTTCTAACGAGCCACTACGGCTGCCCAAATTTTCCGCGAGTCATGTAGTTGGTTGCCAGGGTCGTTGCGTAGACCGTGAGTTCCGCCAGATGCTCAGCTTCCCTGCTCGTGTCCGCGCGCAGACCAAGCTCCCCGATCCGCTTCTCGATCACTTCAATGAGCTTCTTGATGAGCGGACGCTGGACTCCGGTCCAGTACGCAACTTTGTCGACCAATGCCTTGCGGTGCTCGTGCAGAAATTCCTGAGCTGGGCGGACAGTCTTCTTCCGCCTTTTCGATACATTGAAAATATCTAACAGATCGGTGTCCAGCGCCAAGTCCACGACAGGGATCTCTTCGGCGACCGCCTGGTGATAGAACTCCGCTACGGTCGATTCCATCTCGTCGACCGTAACATCGGGATAGCCGCGGCGGCGCACGGGATCCGCGTTGCCCAGTTCACGAGCAATGCGATCCATGTAGCGGAGTTTCGCCATCGCACCCCAGCCCCGGTAGCGCTTGCGCCATCCAGAGCGCGGAGTGAGCCACACGGCAAAGGTTTCCGCGAAGTCTTCGTCCGGATGCTTCTGTGCATACCAGCCTGCCAGATGTCGCACATAATTTCTTGAGAACGGAACCGGCCGGTAGTTGTCGAGATAACGCCGACGGAAAGGACCGAAGAGTGTTTTCCATTCGGGCATTCGATGAAGCTTGTACGCGTAGTTGAAGGCGTGACCGGCTTCGTGTCGCAAATACATCATGATCTCGCGCTTGTCCTCCAGATCATTCATTTCTTTTTCAAGGGAGGCGAGATCAGGATTCGCCAGATAAAACGGAATGCCGATGATGGGCTCTCCCGACGGACATCCCCACTCATCGGTGAGATAGCAAGCCGGGCGAAACTTGCTAAGACCCTTGCGGCTCAATTCCTCGTACAACTGATGAACGAAGCGCTCGACCGGTGAGCCTTCGAGTTTGAGTCCGAGATCACGAATGGACTTGCCAAGAATCTCCTGCAGGTTCGCGCGAGATTGTTCGATGGTCTGCATCGAATTCAACAGAGAAAGCTTTTTGCGTAACGCACTTCTGCGGCAGAGCAGCGGCCCACAGGAACCCCCAGTATAGGAGCAGAGCGAACAATGCCGCTGTATCACCGTGGATCAAGCACGATCGGGCCGCTCTTCGAGGCCGAGCCGAGTTCAATACCAAACCAACCTGTCGCGGATCAACCGCTTCGTTATCAACGAGATAGAACCTCTTCGATTTCACGGGGAAGGGGGCACCGATTGCCCTGTCCGATGCAATTTTCCGGATAAGCTCATTCACAACGCCTGCCGAACTCTGCGTACCAGATCGGTCGACACGCCATGACTGCGGGACACACTGTTGACACGAAATTAACGCGGCAGGCAACTTTCGAAATGGAACTCCTGCGGTACACTAGAAAACTTTGACAACCACTCAGGAGGATTCTGCTATGTCCGAAGCCACGCTCAGTGGCGCCGAATTCAAGAAACAGTTGCGCGAAGGCAAACCGAAAATGGGCTTGTTCCTGAACGCGCACAGTCCGACCGTTGCGGAGCAACTGGCGCACAGCGGCTACGACTGGCTGCTGGTCGACACCCAGCATGGGCCGATGGGCTACGAGAAGCTTTCAGCGATGCTCACCGCAATTGCCAATGGCGGAGCGAAGTCGATGGTGCGTGTGGGCGGCTACGATGATCGCCCGGGCATCCAGCAGGCGCTGGATCTTGGCGCTGACGGAGTTTTAGTTCCTTATATCAATACTGCCGAAGAAGCGCGCCAAGCGGTAAGTTGCACAAAGTATCCTCGCACCGGAACCCGCTCGGTTTATTTTCCGCAGCGCAGTATGAACAAGGCTGGCCTCCTGGGTTACGCAGGAAACTACAACAATAACGGCATCGTGGCCCTTCAGGTAGAAACGGCATCGTGCATCGAGAACATGGCTGAGATCGCGGCCGTCCCGGGCGTGGACATTCTGTTCCTGGGTCAGAACGACCTGTGCATGTCGATGGGGCTTTATGAGAAGTACGAATTTCCGCACATGTACACGTCTCCGGAACTGGGAGCGGCCACGCAGAAACTAGTTGAGAATGCCCGGAAGAACCATGTCATCCTGGGACTCTTCCTGTTTGGCACGGCGCGTGTAGGTGAGTTTTTGGAGAAAGGCTTTACGTTGATCAGCATTGGTAACGACTTGCACCACGTATTGACGCAGGCTGGAACTTACGTGAAAGACATGGAAGGAATCGCCAAGGAGAAAGGCAAGGACTGGACTCGCCGACCGACGGCGCTTTTCTAGGATCGGACGGTGTGACACAGCCTGGCGCTCTCGCTGAACCGGAGCGCCTCTTCTTTTGCGATGACCCATTGCCTTCTGCCGGGTCTACTTCACCAATGCTTCTGCGTTCTGCAACACCTGCTCGGGAGTCAATCCGGTTTTGCGGAGTTGTCGGAGGCTGGCGGCATCGTGGCGCTTGGCCATGCGCTGTCCCCTTTCATCGCGCACGAGATCGCCGTGGTAGTAGACGGGAACGGGAAACCCCAGAGCTCGAAATATCAATATTTGCCGCGCCGTGGATTTGAGCAGATCGGCTCCCCGAACAACTTCCGTGATCTTCATCTGGGCATCGTCAACCACCACCGCCAGTTGATACGCAGGGACGTCATCCCGCCGCCAAACAACGAAGTCTCCAAAATCTCCCCCGGCGATAAATCGCTGAGATCCCACGTGACCGTCAACGAAGGTGATTGCCTCTCCGTCGGGAAC
>Ga0137418_10001708_pt1 | contig 20279 bp, 22 predicted proteins | sample CZODoug3_1_2_16f_FD_122242 | JGI IMG/M metagenome (GOLD analysis project Ga0137418, IMG submission 122242) | Vadose zone soil fungal communities from Angelo Coast Range Reserve, California, USA - CZODoug3_1_2_16fungal (Hybrid Assembly) | ecosystem: Environmental > Terrestrial > Soil > Vadose...
GAGGCCAGCGAACGGGGCTAACTGATGGTAAGAAAAGGGGGTTACTGCTAGGAAGCAAGTACTGAAGGTTTTGCGGGAGTCGGTCAGCAAACCGCAAACCTAATGTTGCTATTCGTTGAGGCTGGGGTGCAGAACGGCAATCAGGAAATGCGCGAAGTACGAAGCACCTTCATCCATTTGCAACCAGCGGACAACGCAATGATCCGCCAGATACTTGGAGACGCGAGTCTCGGCAATTCCCAAGTGCTCGGCAAGTTTCGGCTTGATGGATTCGCCGCCGCGCCGAGCTGTGCCGCCGCGAGCCATATTGGGAATAGCCACGCGCAAAGTCTGGCAGGCTTCGACGTAATAATATGTGGTCAGATCAGAGTCGGTGAGAACCCAAACGCCCGGTCCCGCCGGAGCACGGTCCGCGTCGTCCAATTTTGTGGGAGCACACGCCAGGAGCCGGCGAAAATTCATTTCGAGTTGCGAAAGTCGCGAAGCCAGGCCGGGGTCGCCATAGCGCCCGCGAAGGCTTGGCGCGGAGATTTCCGCGGAATCTTCAGACGATGCGCGCGAAGAACGTTCAATGGGAGCTGGCGCTTCCTCTTCGGAAGCCGGTGGGGGCGTGTAGCCACGGGAGGGCCCAAGCGGCCGTGATTCGCGCTGGCTGGTGGAGTGGTCAGCCCGGCGGGGAGAAGAACGGTGCGAGTCGTGCCCGCGCCGTCCACGCCTGTGCCGGGAACCCCGATCGGACGGGACGGATCTCGGTGCGGCAGGGGATTCGGATGCAGGGGCGTCGGCTTGGGTTTCAGCCTGCTCGCGTTGCGATTCGGGTTCAGCCGCTTCGTTCGATTCGTTCGTTTCGCCAGCAGCCGGTTCTTCGGCCGGCTTGGTGACTCCGGCCGGGATTTCCGCAGGCTCGGTGGCTCCCAGCCGCGTGGCGCTTTCCTGCGCCTTGGTCTTCCAATCGGAGCGGCGGAAGCGTTCGGCGGCGGTGAGATACCACCTGCCGGCATCGGCGGAATTTCCGATGGATTCCAGATAGCGCGCCAGTTCGAACGCGACCATTGCGTCGCGAGTTTTGGTGAAAAGATTCGTCAATTGTGCCGCGGGGTCTTTTCCGGTGCGTGCTCTGCGGATTCGCGCGGTGATCTGCTTCCAGTCGGCCATACAATGAAGGCATTCTAGCAGCGAATGTGACCTTGTGCCAACGAAACGGAAGATTTGATCGTGGGTCAGTCTCGGACTTGTGGACCAATCAGGAATTGACTGAACTACCCTGACGCCTCATGGATTTTTCTTCTGCCCCTGTTGTTGCGCCTGTTGCTGCTTCTGCTGCGCCGCTTTCTCCGACTCTTCCACCGCCTTACGAAACTCTTCCACCGCGGCCACACCGGGCGGCTTCAATCCGTCTTTCGCGATGTACTTCCATACGGGCGGATTATCCACCGGGTACTGCACGCCTCCCTGATAAACCTGAAAAGTGTCTTCGGCCGCTCCAACCTGCATCGCAGTATGAGCTCTATCATTCGGTCCGTTCGACCCAGTCGTAGTTCCCGGATCCGTCACATCGGGGGGATGGCCCTGCTGCACTCCGATGCGAATCTGGCTGTCCGTGGTCTCAATCGTCCCGGGGCGCGAATCTACCGGGCCACCCCTGATGGTCGGATTTGCAATCTTCCCGGTTCCCTTTCTCACCCCAACCACCAGGTCCGCCTGGTCCGTATCCAGCGCCAATCGGTACCTTCCCCACTTTAGGAAGGCCTTTTCCACTTCCTCTTGCGCTTTGCGGTTTGCGGTGATGTCATCGATCGGCTCGCCCGAATCTGGCAAGATCACTACCAGCACCGTCTGTGCCTTCAATACGTAGGCCGGCAGATGCGTCTTTTCTTTTTTCTTCGCGCTCGCAACCGAAACCGCAGCTATGGCCAGAGCGAATATAGTTATCCATTTCACCGCTCGCATTGACATAGCTGCCTCCCCGCCCACTTCCCGCCAACATTATAACTCCTGTGCGGTGGCCCGCTTCCAGTCGGCCATACCGAATGCAATTCCGGTGGACCAGATAACTCAGGTCTGTGCTAATTTTGGATCGTGAAGCGAATTGCAGCTTGCCTTCTCTTACTCGCTTGCACCGGGGTCCACGCTCAGCAAACCAAAGTGGGCGATTGGATGGATACCTTTGTGCGAGAGCTTCCCCAGTCAAAACATTTTCGGGGAAACATCGTAGCGGTGCGCGACGGCCATATCATCCTGGAAAAGAGCTACGGACTCGCCGTGGAGGGATGGAATATCCCGAACACATCCCGCACCAAATTCGAAATCGCATCGCTCAGCAAGCAATTTACAGCCGCCGCTATCCTGCAATTAGTGGACGCCGGTAAACTCCGTGAGGATGACCCTGTCAGCAAGTTTTACAAGGACGCGCCTCGCAACTGGCAGGGGATCACAATCCACCATCTTTTGACTCACACGTCCGGCATCCCGAATAACGAAATCAGCGATTTTCCCAAGGGGATCGCAACCCCTTACACCCCGGATGAACTTATCGAGACCTTCCGAAGCAGGCCCCTGGCTTTTGCCCCGGGAACAAAATGGGCCTACACCAACACCGAATATTACCTGCTTGCTTGGATTATCGAACGCGTCTCGGGCGAGAAGTATGGCGCATATCTGGCCGGCCACATTTTTACCCCGCTGAAGATGACTCATTCAGGATTTGCATCGAGTCTGGCGATCATTCCGGACATGGCAGAGGGTTACACGGCAGAGGAAGGCCGGTTACGCCATAGAGATTACTTTGACCGCTCACTTGAGGTTGGCGCGGGAGGCATCTACACGACCACGGACGATCTAGTTCTCTGGAATAAGGCGCTCGACTCACCCGGATTCCTATCCGCCCGCTCGTTGGATTTAATGTTCAGCGCGCATCCGCCGGGAAATTATGGTTACGGATGGTTTGTTGACACCACTCCGCGGCGAAGAATCTATCACGAGGGTGGTGACCCGGGCTTCGCGGCGTTCGAGGCTCGGTATCCCGATCAACATCTGTTGATTGTCGTGCTCTCAAACCAGGATGACGCTCCGGTTAGAGACACGGCCAACGCTTTGGCGGATCACCTGTTGAACGAAGGCGCGGAGAAGCATTAGCCAGGTAGGCACGTAAAGTGTTATCTGTGCGGACGCCGTGCGAGGTTTAGCGATTGACGGCGGCTCTGAAGGGGAAGTATGCTTTTGCTGCACGGCCCATGGAGGACTCTATGCGAGGTTTGCGCGCACCGCTCGCGACCTTGATGACTATCGGACTGACGGTCGCACCGGCATGGGGCGGCCCGAAAACGGCTAGTTCGCTGGGTACTATCGTCACCGCGGAACACGCGCGCGTAGGCGATTCCTCCGCCGAAGCCGGCACCACGGTATTCAGTGGCGACCGCCTGGCGACCGAGCGCGAAGGCAGCGTGCAGATTCGCGCGGGCGCGGCCCGCTTGCTGCTCCAGAACGCGAGCACCGCCACGCTGAACGACACCGAAGGCGCGCCCTCCGCAAAACTTGTCCACGGCACGGCGACGTTTTCAACCGGCAATTCGAAGGCATTCACACTGTTCGCGTCCAGAGCCGCCATCCGCGCGCAATCGGACGGGCCAACAATCGGCCAGGTAACTTATCTGAACGAGAAGGAACTTCTTGTCGTCAGCAAGCGCGGGCCGCTGACAATCACCGTTGATGGTGAAACGGAAGTGATCACGGACGGCGCCGCGTATCGCGTGATGCTTGACCCGCCACCCACAATGGCACAGGGTCCCGAAGGCGCCGGCACGCATAAAGAGGATCGGAGACGGGGCATGAGTGGGTCGCCGCTTCACGCGGGACGCAACTACTTCCTGATTACCGCAATCGGAGTTTCCGCGCTCGTTACAGGCTTTGCAATTTCCGAAGCCCTGGAAAGCCCGAATCGCCCGTAGCTCTTAAGACCAACTGAAATCGAAAAAGGCCATCACCAATGTGATGGCCTTTTTCTTTGGAACGCCAACCTGGGCACTCTATTCAGAGGAAAGCGATCACGTCGATTTCCACCAGCGCATCCTTCGGCAAGCGCGCGGCCTGCACCGTGGAGCGGGCCGGGGGAGAAAGCGTGAAATAACGCGCGTAGACTTCATTCATCGCCGTGAATTCGTTCATGTCCTTTAGATACACGGTGGTTTTGACCACATGGCCGAGCGATACGCCGCTGGCCTCCAGGATCGCTTTCAGGTTATCCATGACGCGCTCGGTCTGCTGGCGCACGTCCGTGCCGACAAACTCTCCGGTTTGCGGGTCCAGCGCAATCTGGCCAGAGACGAAAACAAATCCATTTGCCTTGATCGCCTGCGAATAAGGACCGATGGGTTTGGGGCCGCGAGGGGTCAGTACGACGTCTTTCATCAGAGTCTCTCCTGAAATGCGGAAAGCAGAATAACAGAGGGAAGGAACGAACGGGAGGACTAACGGGGACGCCTGCCGCGGTTCCTGACGAATTCCGTGTGGGAATGGTTGCGGGCGGATTCGAGCCGCGTGACATAGGCCTCGGCCTGCGGGCCCGAAAGGCCCTGGTGAATCAGCTCAAGAATCTTTTTTTCGGATTCGCCGATATTTTTCAGCCGGCCGATCTGCGCGCTGGTAAGAGTCGGCAGGCCCTGCTCGCGGCGCTGGATGACGATCTGAACCGTGGAATTCGAAAGCCCGATGAGCTTCAGCATTACGGCGTCGGTGCTGAGGGAATCAACCTTGTCGGCTTGAGCCATTTCCAGAATCTGCGCGTCGGTGTAACCCGCGCTGGACAACTCGATGACCGAATCACCACTGGTGAATTCGTGCTTGTGGTCGCGCGCCGCCTTCAACAGCGAAAGGCACAACGCGTCGCTGGCCCCGGCTCGCTTCAACTTGGTGAGTTCTCCGACTTCATCGCTCGAAACATTCATCTTCTTGACCTGAGCAAGGTTGGTGGACCACATCCCCGATTGATCGAGGCCGGTGTAGTCAACCTTGGGTTTCGTCTTGCACCCTGCAAGAGCGAATCCCAGCAGAGAGACGAATAGGAGCGATTTCCGCATGCTTCCAGTGTATGCGTTGCAAGGCGGCTAGAGTGGGCCTGTGCTCTGGCCCATACTGGACGGCTGTACAGGTGAGGGAAAAGCGGCTCAGACCTGGTAGATGCGTTCGACGCCGTAAACGCCGTTGATTCGCCGGATGTTGGCGAGGATAGCTTCGAGTTGCCGCTTGTCGACAATTTCCAGGCTGGCTTCGACGCGCGCATTCTGGCGGTCGGGCCGGCTTTCGAGCGTACGGATGTTGGAGCCGGCATCGCTGATCACGGCGGTAATTTCGGCTAGCAGGCCGGCGCGGTCTTTGGCGCGCACCAGAAGTTCGACCGGGAAAGTGGCCGTGCTTTCGCCGCCCCAGGCCACGGCGATGCGGCGCTCCGTCTGGTAGAGAAGATTCTGCACGTTGGGACATACGCGTGTATGCACGGCCACGCCGCGTCCGCGCGTGACATAACCGATGATGTCATCGCCAGGAATCGGATTGCAGCACTTGGCGCGGAAAACCAGCAGGTCGTCGTGGCCTTTGACGATCAGGGGCGCTTCGCCCATGCCCAGCATGCGCTTGACGGTCTTCACCAGTGTGGGCTTGGCGTCTTCCACCGGTTTATCCGGCTCGCGAGTGGGCTCGCCGAAATAGCGCGACAACACCTGGCGCGCGGAGTATTTTCCGAATCCGACCGCCGCGAACAGATCTTCGACTCTCGACAAGCCGTATTCCGAAGACAGTTTTTGCAAATCCTCGTTGGGGATTTTCTTCAAGCCCCGGGGAAAATTGCGCGACTCGTTTTCCAGCAGGCGCTTCCCCATTTCCGTGGCTTCTTCGCGCTCCTGGGTATTGATGAAGTGCCGAATTTTGCTTTTGGCGTGGGAAGATTGGACGAAGCTGAGCCAGTCGCGACTGGGCTTGTGCCCTTTTTGCGTAAGAATCTCAACCACATCGCCGCTGACGATTTCGTGGCGCAGCGAAACCATCTGCCCGTTCACTTTTGCGCCCACGCACTGGTGGCCAACTTCCGTGTGCACGGAATAGGCAAAATCCACGGGCGTCGCCCCGCGCGGCAATTCCAATACGCGCCCCTTTGGCGTAAACGCATAAACTTCCACCGGCGCGAGGTCCACTTTCAGCGTCGAAAGGAACTCGCCCGGCTCCTGCAATTCCTGCGACCACTCAATCAACTGGCGCATCCAGGCGATGCGCTGGTCGTCGCCGGACGACATCGGCTTGCCATCTTTGTATTTCCAGTGGGCAGCCACGCCTTCTTCGGCGATGCGATGCATTTCCTGGGTGCGGATCTGAATCTCAAAGGGTTGGCCGGAATGAATCACGGTGGTGTGCAGCGACTGGTAAAGATTCGGCCGCGGCATGGCGATGTAATCCTTAAAGCGCCCGGGCACGGGGCGCCAGATGTGGTGGACAACGCCGAGCGCGGCGTAACAGTTGCGGTCGGAATCGGAGACCACGCGGATGGCGAGCAAATCGTAAATCTGATCGAGGCTGCGCGCCTGGCGGACAATTTTGCGATGCAGCGAATAGAGGCCCTTGACTCGGGCTTCCAGTTCCGCGGGAATGCCGTTTTCGACGAGCTTGGTGCGGATGGTGTTCTGGACGTCTTCGAGAAATCTCTGGTGAAAGGGAGCTTTGTCGCTGAGCTGCTTCTGCAGAGAGAAGTACGCGTCCGGTTCCAGGTGGCGGAAGGAAAGATCTTCGAGTTCGCCCTTGATGACGGACATACCGAGGCGGTGAGCGATAGGCGCGTAAATGTCCATCGTCTCCCGGGCGATGCGAATTTGTTTGGCCGGCTCCAGGAACTCCAGCGTTCGCATGTTGTGCAGGCGGTCGGCAAGCTTGACCATCACAACGCGAACGTCCTGCACCATGGCCAGCAGCATCTTGCGAACGTTTTCCGCCTGGCGCGCTTCCGGCGCCATCATGTTCAGGCGGCTGATTTTGGTGACACCTTCGACAAGCTGAGCCACCTCGCCTCCAAAGCGTTCCTGGAGACGCGAAAGGGGAAACTCGGTGTCTTCAATGACGTCGTGGAGCAGGGCCGCCGCGAGCGTGGTGGCGTCCATGCGGATGTCGGCAAGGATGTGGGCCACTTCCAGGAGATGCGAGACGTAGGGATCGCCCGAAGCGCGAAACTGGTCGTGGTGGCGCTCGGAAGCGATTTCGAACGCGCGCCGCACCGGCCAGGGGTCTTCCGAAGGCCGGTTGGTTCTCAGCTTTTCGAGAAGCTCTTCCAGGCGGGCGTTGAGCTGCCTCTGGGTCCGGTCCCGGTTAAAGTTGAGCGGGATATTGGCAGGCGACGGCATGCTCCAGTATACCAAAAGCCTGCATTAAACCGGTTTTTCGCAGCGTTCAGGATGTTGGGCCGTATCCGGCCAAATTGCATAGTTCGTGCGGTCCAGATAACGGCGACGGTTTCTTCCCAGCCATGCCCATCACCTGGATTCTCTCTGCCATCTTTTATGTTGTTTGGTGATTGAGGCATAGCATTCGCAGGAGGCGGCCTCCAGTCCCGAACGGTCTTCAATCGTGACCGCACCGCGGGCGAATCCAATGAGCCTTGCTTTTTGCAGGAAGCCCAGGGCGACATTTACGCTGGCCCGGCGCATTCCCAGCATATGCGCGAGAAATTCCTGGGTGAGGCGAACCTGGTCACCGCCCAACCGGTCCTGGCTCATCAACAACCATCTGGCCAATCGTTGGTTGGCGTTGTGCAGCCGGTTGCACGCCGCGATTTGTGCCGACTGTACCGCCACGTCTTGCCCAAATTGCGCCAGACTCTTTCGCAGCGCCGGACAAACCGTCAAAACGGAAATCAAGTTCCTGGCACTGATTCGGTACCCGCTGCCGGCAACCTGGACAATCACCCGGGTGGCGCTGGTTTTGAGTCCGGCCACCAGCGGCAACCCTACAAAACCTTCAGCGCCGGTAAGCCCGACTTCCACAAGCTTGCCGTTCCCGAGGACCGTGAGGATAGACGCCAGTCCGTCACTCAGGAAGTAACAATAAACGACCGGCTTCGCGGCCTCATTCAAAATCGAATGCAGCGGCAGTGGTACCGGTTCCAGTTTTGAGGAAATGGTTTTGAATTCCTTGCGGGGTAATCTTCGCAGAATTCCGTTAGTGAGCGCGGCGCGCTTGGTCACCTGGCTCCTTGGCGAAATTACAGCGGTTCGCAGAGAAAGCTGGCCCGAACTGGGCGGAGAGAAGCCCGAGCCAGCAGACCTACAGTACTCGAATTTACCGTACAGCGCTAGCTGTTAACGTTAACACCAACCACCGGGGAGCAGTTGCGCCAAATCGTACCCTAGCGTACAGTGCTTTCTAGAAATGAGATCCCCGATGCTCCGGAAACCACCTCCCTCGGGCAAGCCTTCTTGGGCAAAAGCCGTCCGCACCTTGCGTGAAAGCCTGAAGTTGAATCAGGGCGAATTTGGCTCACGACTCGGCTTTTCCGCGATGGCCGTCTCCCGCTGGGAGCGCGGAGCGCAGGAGCCTCCTTCCCACGGATACATCGGACTTGGAAATCTCGCCCACGATTCTACCTGCTGGTATTTCTGGGAACGCGCCGGCCTGCGCAGCGAGCATGTGCTGCGCGTCTTGCCCACGCTAGAGCGGAACACCCGAGTTTCCAAACTGCAAAATTTCGAAATTGTGAGCGCTGGCGTCGGGCCGAAGCAAATACAAGGCAAAATCCAACTCGTCGCGCTGCCCCTGTTAAAAGTCGTCGCCGCTGCCCACGGGGAAAAGGGCGACGACCTGCATTTGCTGAGCGATGCGCCGATTGAAGGCATGATGGCCGCGCCGAAGGACTGGTGCCCGAATCCCGCCTATACCAGCTGCTTGCGAGTGCGTGGCAGTTCCATGGCACCCATGATCCAGGACGGATATGTGGTTGCCGTTGACTCTTCACAAATCGACATGAACGGGCTGGACGGGAAAATTGTGATCGCGTGGCACAAGGACCTGGGGTTGACCATCTCGCGTTTGCGGCTCTACGACCAAACCGCGGTTCTTGTTCCGGAAAATTCAGAGTATGCGGCTGTCACCATCACCGCGAAGCAGCCGTGGAAGATTGTAGCCACCGTCCTGTGGTGGATAGGCAAAGCGCCGTAAGCAGCAAAGCTGAATTATCCGGCACTTGGCTGTGTTGTTTCCGTTATTCGAAAAAGCCGCGGATTACGACCAACTCAAAACGAATCACGAAGCGGCAAATGCGGATGTCGCCGGTTCCATTCCAATCGCGCCTCATTCAGCTGCGCTGCCAAGTCTGTCAGTTCGGGATCATCCGGAGCCGGCCCGTGGGAAAGCCTGTATTTTGCACTCAGGCCAAACCGCAGAAGTTCCGAACTCGACATATTGGAAATGGAGACGAGCGAATTTTCGCATTCGGATCCGTGTGTGGCTGTTTCACAAACCGTGGTTTCCGTTTTGTCTGTCATGAGCATTGCTGGGCTCCTCTCCGCGATAGGCATCTACCACCATTAACTAGCCGTTGCCGTTAAGCGATTCTAACGGTATCGCTTATGTAAAGACAAGAGAAAGATAATGACCCACGTTGCCGCTTTAGCTCCGTAATCTGCAGGATACGGCGGAGGGTGGAGGTTTACTTCAACTGGATCCCGAAAATCTCCGGGCTTCTCGTCTCGCGGATCTGAACGATGTGCGGCACAAAAAAAGGAGCCCCGACTATGCAGTCGGGGCTCCGAGAGCGCTGGTGCCGCGTTTCGCGTCAGGAGGCCGGTTTTTGCTCCGGCGCTTCGGCGCGCTTTTGTTTGATTTCCTTCACGTGGTCGAGCAAGTCATCCGCCTGCTTGGTGAGCGCGTCGCGTTCCGCGGTCGATTCAACCATGTCCGCCTTGCGGCGATAGAGAAGATTGAGGTACGTCATGGCGTCGTCATACTCGGGATTAATTTCGATGGCCTTCTTCAGGCTGGCGATGCCATCGTCCACCAATGCACCATATTTTTGCGTGTAGGCGGCACGCACGTCGGGAGGCAGCGGGTCTGTGTCTCTCACCTGCTTGTTGATGTGCGCTTTGTTGTAGTCCTGGCGCATCTCGGTATTGCCGCGATAGGCGATCGCCCAGTCAATCACGCCGATGGAGTAATACGGCTGGGGATCCTGCGGCTTCAGCGCAATATGCCGCTGGTGAAATGACTTCGACTCTTCGAATTTCTTTTCGTCAAACGGCTGCCCGGCCATCTGGTAAAGAATGGAGGCGAGTCCGTCGATGGCGCTCAAATTGTTCGGATCCTTTTCGAGCACGCTCTTGTACTCCGCGATGGCTTCATCGCCGTGGCGCTTGTTCTCATCCGACGGCGCGCCCGGAATGTACTGGCTGGCATAGGCCGTGGCCAGATACAAGCGGGCGTTCATGAGATCGGGATCAAGTTCCTTGGCTTCCTTGAAAAATTCGACCGCCTTGTCGAATTGCGCTTCCTTGAAAGCCGCCACGCCCTTGTTCAGCAGGTCGCGAGCGCGCAATTTGTTGCAGCCCGAAACGCCGGCCGCAAGGATGAACAACGCCACCAGGGCAAACGCCCGGTTGGCCGTGCGGGAAAACCGCGAACGGGTTTCCCGTGACACTATTTCATCTGTCATTGAAGCAACCATCCCTGATAAGCGCGGCCGGCTTTCCCACCGCAGCTAGGATTCACATCCACCCACTTGGGCCATTCCATCACGTTCAGCGGTTTTTTTCCAGTTCAGAACTCAACAACCCGATGGGTGTGGCGCCCGCCGAATGCATGAGGTCCAGAACTTGCGCAACCGCTTGAAATTCCAGCGAACGATCCGCTTGAAGGAACGCAACTCGATCGGAGCGCCGGGCGAAAATTTCCTGCATTCGAGCCTGCAACTCGTCGAACTGCACTCCCGACTGATTGACCCGGACCGAACCATCCGACGCAATCTGAACGATGACTGTTTCGGGTGGATCATATGGGATCCGAGGGTCTGTCTGCTGCGGTATGGCCGCATCCAGCCCTTTCTGGCGATGCGGAATGATCATGAAGATGACCAGCAGCACCAGCAGAATATCAATCAGCGGAACCACATTTACGTCGGAAACGATCCCGCGCCCGCCCACAACAAGGCCCATGCCCATGAGTCACCTCGCGAAGCGAAATTCCCCTGCGAGGAGGACTCTCACAACACTGCGCGAAACCCGAGCGCGAGCTACTGCCCTGCTTCCAGCTTGGCGGTGATCAGACCCACCTTGTCGATGCCCGCTCCGCGCATAACGTCGATCGCCCGCGCAACCTGCCGGAACTCAACATCATTGTCGCCCTTAACAAATGCGACTTTTTCGGCGCGATCCTTGAACACCTGTTCGATGCGCGGCCCGAGGCTGTCCCAAGTGGCGTCTTCATTATTGATTTTGAGCTTGTCGCCCTTCAGAACCTGGACCACAACCGTCTTGTTTTCGAGTTCCTGGTTCTGCTGCTGGTTCGGCGAAGGCTGCGGCACAAGGGTATCCATACCCTTGGGCGTAAGAGGCGTGATAACCATGAAAATAATGATAAGCACCAGCAGAATGTCGATCAGAGGAACGATATTCGGCGTTGCCATTGCTCCCGAGCTATTACCTACATCCATCCCCATTGCGAGATCTCCTGTTAAGCCGCCGCTCACCACCACTTTTGGAGTTTGGCAGCCGCGCCGGGTGGGAGCCGGCGCGGAGCCTGATACTCAGCAAACGAATGAGCGTACAGCGGAATCGCTACTACGACCTCAGTCGCCGGGATTCGCCTGCGGCTGAGGGGGTTTTGGTGCTGTGCTTCCGAGGGGTTGTGTTTTTTCCGTCAGCAGACCGAGCTGGTCAACGCCCGCGGACCGGATTTCGTCCACGATCGCGACCACATCTCCGTACTTGGCGCGCGCATCGCTCTTCACATAGACGGTCTTGTCCAGTTTGTTGGCGATGCGGTCCTTGATCTGCCCGGTGATTTCTTCCTTGGTGATCTTGGTGTTGCCCATGTACAGGCTGCCGTCGCGGGTGACCGCAACCACAATCGCGTCATCCTTGTCGGCGTCCTTCATATCCCGGGCATTCTTGGCCGAAGCCAAGTCTACCTGGTGGGTCTTCTGCAACATGGGGGTGACCACCATGAAGATGATAAGCAACACGAGCATGATGTCCGCCATCGGAATCACGTTTGGCGCTGCCATCTGGGGGCCGGCTTGCGGCTTGTAAGCCATAGTATGCCTTCTTCCGGGTTACTTCTTGGTCGCGCCGCGGCGCAGGATGAAGTAGTTGATCAGCTCCATGGAGGAGTTGTCCATCTCCACGTCAAACGCTTCGACCTTGTTCGTGAAGTAGTTGTAAGCCCACACGGCGGGCACGGCGACGAGGAGACCGAACGCCGTGGTGACCAGGGCTTCAGCGATACCGCCGGCGACCGCGGAGAGACCCGTTGCCTTCTGGCTTTCAATGCCCTTAAACGCGTTCAAGATGCCGACGACCGTGCCGAACAGCCCGACGAACGGCGCCGTCGAACCGATGGTGGCCAGGGCCGAAAGGCCGCGCTTCATTTCCGCGTGCACGATGGCAACGGAACGTTCCAGGCCGCGCTTGGCGGCTTCGATCACTTCCGCGTCGGAAACCTGCTGCGAAGCCGACTGGAATTCCGAAAGCCCCGTGGCGACAACCTTGGCGATGTGGCTCTTCTTGTTGCGCTCGGCGATGGCGATTGCTTCGTCGAGTTTTCCGTCCTTGAGTGCGCCGGCAACCTGCTGCACGAACAGGCGCGACTGCTTGCGCGCGTTGTTGTACATCAGGAAGCGGTCAATCATGACGCCGAATGAGTACACCGAAAGAATGAAGAGGATAACGACCACGACTTTTGCCAACAGACCCATGGAAATCCACATGGAACGCAGGTCCCAAGAGGTGGTGGGCTCCTGCAGCCACGTGGCGTAAACCAACAAAGTTGCTAACATTCGTTTGCTCCTTATTTCTGAGGGGCGCCGGGCGAGCCGGATCCCACAAGTGAGTTAATTCGACCGCGGACTCAGACCGGCGCGCACGTCCCACGACACCCGCGCCGCCCCGTTGAACAACTTACTGTGCCAGAGAGAAAATCACGTCAATTTCGGTGTCCACTTCGACCGGGTCGCCGTTCAGCAGCGTTGGCTGATAGCGCCACTGCCGGACCGCGTCCAGTGCGGATTGCACAAGGAGTGGATGTCCCGAAACCACCTGCAACTGTTCGACGGCGCCGTTCTTCCCGATGATGGCGTGCAGCTTCACGGTGCCGCTGATGCGCGTCTGCCGCGCAAGGGGCGGGTAGAGAGGCTGAACACGATTGACCAGGCGAGCGGCCTGCACGTTACCACCAACGGTGACGCGCTTTGGAGTGATCTTGGGAGGTGGCGGTGCGCCTCCCGCGCCACCGATTACACCACCCAGCACACCGCCAGCGGACCCGCCGGCAACGCCGCCGGGAACACCGCCAGCCATTCCGCCCATGTCGGGCTCCGGTTCTTCTTTAATAGTCTTGAGGTCCTTGGGGATGGCTTTTGGCTGAACCAGCTTTCCAGCGTCCATCAAGTGCTGCACCGGTTTGTGAATCACCTGCACGGCCGGCGGTGGAGGTGGCGGAGGCGGTGGCGGAGGCGGTGCTAGAAGAATCGAAGACATCAACGTCTTCGGCAACGCTTCCGTATAAATCAGAGGAATCAAAATCAGAATTGCGAGGAACAGGACCTGGAAGACCATGGAAATGACAACTGTCCATGGCTTGTTGGTCTTCTTGTTCGTCGAAGTTGATACGACCATTTCTTCAAACATGGGGATGACTACCTCCTCCCAGAAGTCGCGAGGCGCGGTTGCCCGCCCTCGTTGCCCCGGGGTCTGCTGCCGGCTGCGGTTCCGGTGCTTGCGACTCCACCGTGTCCCCGCCAGTTATTCCAGGCGACGACGAGCGGAGCGGCGATACCAAAACTGGAGTACGTTCCTACCACAATCCCCACCACCAGGGCAAAAGCGAAAGCCCGAAGCACCTGGCCGCCCATCAGGAACAGGACGAGCACGGTGAGAAAGGTTAATCCGCTGGTCAGAATCGTTCGCGACAATGTCTGGTTGATCGACTTATTGACAATGTCGGCGAATGGCTCCTTGCGCAGCAGGCGGCTGTTTTCCCGGATACGGTCAAAGATGACGATAGTATCGTTCATCGAGTAACCAACCAGGGTAAGCAAAGCTGCGATGACCGTCAGCGAAATTTCAAATCCAAAAATCTTGAAGAGACCCAGGGTAATCAGGACGTCGTGAAATACCGCCAGAACCGCCGCCGCTCCGTAAACCCACTCGAACCGGAAGGCAATATATACCAGCATGCCCGCCAAAGCATAGAGGGTAACTCGGATGGCCTGATTGCGTAACTCGCCACCCACCTTGGCGCTGACGATTTCGGCGTTGCGAATGGCGAAAGGCGCGGGGGAGAAACCGTCTTTGAGCGCCGAGATCACGGCTGGCGTGACGCCGTTCACCTTGGCGAGGGCATCGAGGCTTGTGAGGACGCCGTTCTGGTCCTTGTCGCGATACGCCAGAATCGCCTTTGCGAGCTGCTGATATTTGTCGCCCGCAGCCAGCGAAAGCCCAAGCGGATCTTTTGCGGACAAGAAATTCGCCAGCAAAGTGGGTGTGGCAGCATTGAAATCCTGCTTGCCCGTGCTGGAAACACCGTAGGTGGCATCGAGAGCGGTGAGCACCTTGGCCTTGGCTTCATCGAGCGCCTGATCGCCTTCCCCAACTTGGGCCACGAAAATCAAAACCTCGTTGGAATTCGGATTGGCGATATCACTGATACTTTGAATCTCGCTGTTGCCCAAGCCTTGGGCACGCAGGCTGTTCCGGAGTTGTTCGACGTCGGGCGCTTTGGCAAAACGTACGTCCACGTCTGTGCCACCTCGGAAATCGATACCGTACTTGATGCCACCCTTTAGAAAAATGGAGGCCCAGCCGATGAGCAGCAATGTACCGCTCAAGGCGAAGAAATACTTGGCCTTACCCATCCAGTCGAGATTGGGCTGTTTAAAGAGCTCGATCATGCCGTTTCGCGCTTCCCTTCTTTAGACTCCACCATGTTCCAGTTTGTTCCCAGCCCCCAAAAGATGGAGTACTACCGGAACCAATTGGCTGTACCTAGATACTCAGTTCGGCCTGGCGGTCCATCTTTCCCAGGTGGTATTGGAAAATCGTCTTGGAAACATAGATTGCGGTGAAGACGTTGGCGATCAAACCGATGGTCAGTGTGATGGCAAAACCTTTGATTGGGCCCGTCCCGAAAATAAAGAGGAAGAAGGCCGAAACCACCGTGGTTACGTGCGTGTCAATGATGGTCAGAAACGCCTTGGAGAAGCCCGCGTCCACCGCCGCAGCCGCCGACTTGCCATTGCGAAGTTCTTCACGGATGCGTTCGAAGACCAGAACGTTCGAGTCCACACCCATACCGATGGTCAAAATCACGCCCGCGATGCCTGGCAGAGTCAAAACAGCGCCAACCAGGGCTAAGGCAGCAAGAAGAATAATCAGGTTGATGATCAGCGCGAGCACGGCGTTCACGCCGGACGAGCGGTAGTAAACCACCATGAACACCATCACCACCAGCAAGCTCAAGATGGAGGCCTGCACGCCGTGGCGGATGGAGTCGGCGCCGAGCGAAGGACCTACTGTGCGCTCTTCCAGATATTTGATCGAAGCGGGCAAGGCACCTGCGCGCAACACCAGCGCCAGATCGTGCGCTGATTCCTGGCTGAAGTTGCCGTCAATGCGGCCCTGGTCCTCAATGCGGCTTTGAATCGTGGGCGCCGAGTAGACTTGGTGTTCGAGGACGATGGCCATCTGGCGGCCGCGGTTCTGCTCGGTGAACGGACCAAAGCGCTTCGCAGCTTCGTTGGAAAGGACGAAGTTAATCTGCCACTGCCCGGGCATGTCCGCGTTACGGTTTTCCGTGGCGCTGCGTAGATCGCGCCCAGTCACCGCCGGGGGCCGCTGCACCAGATACCAATTCTCCGAGGTGTCGTTCGGATTCTGGCGAATGTGCGACTCCGGCCGCTCCTTTAGCAACTCCGTATTCGGCGGCAGAATGCCGCCATGCCGTGCCAAGCCTTCCGCTTGGGAAGGATACGGCGTGGGGTCCACCAAGAGCATTAATTCCAACTGGCCGCCGGCTTGAATCACCGCTTTGGCGCGCTCCGGATCGCCTTCGCCGGGAAGTTGGACGAGAATTTCGTTGTCCTTGCGGCCGTGCAACTGAATGGTGGGTTCCGTCAGGCCCAGGGCGTTGATGCGGCGCTCGATGGTTTCGAGCGACTGGTTCATTGTGGTTTCTTGAATGGCAGAAATGGCGCTGGGACGCAAGGTCAACAGAAACGCATTCGGTTCGCCGGGCGCGGGGCTGAGTTCCCAGATGCCTTCGTACTGTTGCTGGTGTGCAATGTCGCGGAACTGCGCAACCTGGTCCGAAGGAATATTGCGTACCACGATGTGCGTGCCGTCAACGCGGCGCACTTCGTCGTAGCGAATGTTCTTGGAACGCAACTCCGTGGTCAGGCGATCCACCGTCTGGTCGGTCTCCTGCGCGATGGCTTCCTGCACCTGAACCTGGAGGATCAGGTGCGTCCCGCCCTGGAGGTCCAGACCGAGCTTGATCTGGTGCTCGAAGTTGTTCTTGAGCGCGGTGAGCGAGGTGGGGAGGTCCGGATAGCCGATCACGGCATAGATGCACAACAGAATGACTGCGAGGATGAACAGAGCTTTCCACTTCAGATTAGGGTTCATGGTTAAGAGATCAAGCGCGAAATCGAGCGGCTCATGGAGTTATTTCGCATCGTCGGATGCCTCCACCTGAGCAATCGCTGCCCGCGCGATGCGGATTTTTACATTATCGGCGATTTTCAGAATGACCGTGTCGCCGTCCATGCCATTGATGGTGCCGTAGATGCCCGCGGTGGTGATGACCTTATCGCCGTTCTTCACGGCGCCCAGCATCTCCTGCACTTTCTTGCGCTGCCGCTGCTGCGGCAGAATCACCAGGAAATACATGATTCCGAACATGAGGCCGAGGGGAATCAGAAAACCGCCAAGCCCTGCGACACCGCCGGCTTGCCAGAAAAAAAGTGCTGCCAGATTCATGTTCCGAATTGTTCCATGCCTTTCCGAGTTTTTCCTGATTGGGCCCGTTCGAACAACCTCGGCCCGCTGCCCGAACCGGAAGGAGAGAATACCATCCTCTAGCGGGTGAGTTCCCGCTTCCCTTCCCGCTCGATTCTCCTGCTGAGACTCGACTTGTGCGGGTTGCCCGCGCCCTCGAACGCTTTACTCGTGTCCCGGGCGGCTCGCTTCAGGCTGGGCCCGCCGCATAGCGCGCGCGCAACTCTGTTGCGAAATTTGCAAGTTGTCCAAAACTGATAGCCTCTCGGATTTGCCGCATTATGTCAAGGTAAAAGTGGACATTGTGGTGGGTCGCAAGGATGGCCGCGGTGATTTCTCCGGCAGCGAAGAGATGCCGAAGGTAAGCGCGTGTGTAGCGTTTGCAGACCGCGCAAGCGCAGCGGGGATCGATCGGGCGCTGGTCTTCGATGTAGCGCGCGTTCTTGATGAGCACGCGGCCTTCGCTGGTGTAGAGACATGCGTGGCGCGCCGCGCGTGTGGGCAGCACGCAATCCATCATGTCGATCCCGCGAGCCACGTAATCGGCGATCTGTTCCGGCCGGCCGACGCCCATCAGGTAGCGCGGCCGCTCTTTCGGCAGCAGCGCGGTGACTTCGGCGGTCATCTCGCAAGTGGTTTCGTGCGGCTCACCAACTGCCAAGCCGCCGACAGCGTAGCCGGGAAAATCCAACTCAAGCAGTTGCCGCGCGCTTTCGCACCGCAGGTCCGGAAACGTCGCGCCTTGCACGATGCCGAATTGCCACTGCGCGGGTTCTCCATTTTGCTGCGCTTGTTGCAGAAAATATTGCCGCGCGCGCTTCGCCCAATCGGTGGTGCGCTTTAGCGCCGCCTCGGCGATATTTCGTGGCGCCGGTGTCTCAATGCACTCGTCGAGAACCATCGCAATGTCAGACCCAAGCGCGAGTTGAATTTCCGCTGCCTTTTCTGGCGTTAGCAGATGCTCCGAGCCGTCGAGGTGCGAACGGAAGCGCACGCCTTCATCGGTAATCTTTCGCAATTCCGCCAGGCTGAAAACCTGGTAGCCGCCGGAATCGGTGAGAATCGCGCCGTTCCACGACATGAATTTGTGCAGGCCGCCGAGTTTGCGGATGAGCGCGTGCCCCGGCCGCAAATACAAATGATAAGTGTTGGCAAGGATGATCTTCGCGCCGAGGGTTTCGAGCGCTTCCTGCGTCAGGCCCTTCACGGTCGCCGCCGTGCCCACCGGCATGAACACCGGCGTTTCGATCACTCCGTGCGGCGTTTTCAACTGCCCGCGGCGCGCACCCGTTGGATCGTTTTGAAAAACCTCAAACGAAAAATTCACCCGGTTAGTGTATCAGGAGAGGGCGAACGCCAATCCCACACGGATCACGAGATAAGCCGCGAACATGCCGAAGGCAATGCCGAACGATGTGCCGCCCTTCAATTTCTTGGGATTTGTCGCCGCAAAACCGATTGCAATCAGCGCCACCACCCACAGAGTGAAGATGTCCATGTTTTTCCCGAACGCTTGCAACCACTTGGCCGTGTCTTCCGGAAAGAATGCGGCAAGGTTCGTGGCTACCGGATTTTCCAGATCAATCGTGCCCGGTGCCTTTAGGAACAGCACCAGCAGAAATACGAGATTACCCAGCATCACCGGCACATACGCATGGGCAACGATGCTCAGCGCCGTCTTGTACCCCACGTTGACCCCGCCCAGCACGTTATAGGCGCCCCACATGATCAGCGCCACCACCAGAATCAGAATCAGCGGCGCAGGCACGCCAAATACATAGGTGCTGATGGGCGCGAACTTGGCGCCCGCCTCGATCCGCTGCTCTTTCTGCTCCGCGGACATTGTCGAGGCCTGCGGGCTCTTTTCGATCTGTTGGCTCATGAACTCGCGCCAGTTCATCTTCTGATTCAGGCCGATCGCCACGGCCAGTCCCAAAACCGCCAGGATAATTACAGGAAGCAGCCAGCCAGGTTTGCGGACAATATCTTCAAACGTAGCTTTGGGAGAAAAGAAAATGCCGAAGATGCGGCCAATGGGAGAGATTGCGGGCTGCGGCTCTGCCACAGGAGCGGGAATGGTAGCCATCGAGGACTCCTCCACCACAGGGATGTCACGAATTACTGCTGGGAATGTTACGCACAGCCGCGAAAATATCACACCTCGCCCGAACGCGGTATCTCTGGCATCGAGCAAAGGATTCACGATGCAATGATAATTGCGGCGCCCAACATTTCGCTAGAAATCTAAATGCAGTTTCGTACACTTCACTCGTGGCCTTGCATACTCAATTTACCAGCGGTAATTTGGACGGTCGGGAATGGAGAATCTGCACTCTCTCGGCTCCAAGAAAACTGAAGATGCATTGGCGGATCTGGGTCAAGTATTTTGTTCTGGTTATCTTCGCCGCGGTGGAGATTTATGCGGTCGGTGGATACGCAAGTGCCTCTTTCAGGATTCTGCATAGTCTGGGCTCTGCTATTTTCGTGGTGGCGCTTCTCACGCTGCCTCTCCTTCTGATTCTCTACGTGCTTTTACGTGGCGACATTTCAGACCATTCGCTTTTGATGCAAGGCAAATGCGTTGTCGGGGTCGTGCTCTCGCAAAAAAGAGTGCGGAGCGGCAGGAGTTCGCAAAGCGAAATAATTTATTCATTTCCCGTAGGTCCGGGCAAGCCAATGACTGGCCGCGGGATCGACTGGACCAAGCACTATTTAAAAGATATGCCAGTCCTGGTGTTTTACGATTCCGAGGATTTTTCGAAACACGTTGCGTACTGCTGCACGGATTGGATCGTGCGCCTCGAAGATGGCACACTCCTGGAACCTTAGATAGTTTTGAGTCCGTCACACCTCTAGCCCGCCTAGGCCTCTTCCGATAGTAAACTGATAAGCTTGATGGCCACCGCCGTCACATCCCGGGTTGACTGGTCGCTGCTTTGGCAACAGCGCGGGTTCCGCTATTTTTTCACGGCGATGTTCGTTTCGCTGTTTGGCAGCGGGATGAATTTCATCGGCGTGAGCTGGTACATCATGTCGGCCACGCAC
>Ga0137418_10001709_pt1 | contig 20278 bp, 17 predicted proteins | sample CZODoug3_1_2_16f_FD_122242 | JGI IMG/M metagenome (GOLD analysis project Ga0137418, IMG submission 122242) | Vadose zone soil fungal communities from Angelo Coast Range Reserve, California, USA - CZODoug3_1_2_16fungal (Hybrid Assembly) | ecosystem: Environmental > Terrestrial > Soil > Vadose...
ACGTCCACCGTGATCTTCTTCGAGAGGTCGCCCTTGGCCACCGCCGTGGTCACCTCCGCGATGTTGCGCACCTGGCCCGTGAGGTTCGCCGCCATCGAGTTCACGTTGTCGGTGAGGTCCTTCCAGGTCCCGGCCACTCCAGGCACCTGCGCCTGGCCACCGAGCTTGCCGTCGGTGCCCACCTCGCGCGCCACCCGCGACACTTCCGAGGCAAACCCGCCGAGCTGATCGACCATCGTGTTGACGACCTTCCCGATCCGCAGGAATTCACCCCGCAACGGCCGGCCGTCGATCTCCGGCAGCATCCGTTGGGAAAGATCACCTCTTGCGACTGACTCGATGACCCGCGCCATCTCCGAGGTCGGCCGGACGAGATCTCCGATCAGCGTGTTCACCGAGTCCACGCAATCTGCCCACGACCCCGTCGCGGCGGGCAGCCGCACGCGTTGATTGATCTGCCCTTCTCTTCCAACCTCGTCCCGGATACGCGCGAACTCGTCGGCCACCTTCTCGTTTATTTCGACGACATCGTTGAACGCCTGTGCGATCTCTCCGTCGATCCCTATCAGATCCATGGGGAGGCGAACCGAGAAATCGCCCTTTTTGAACACCCGCAAAGCGTTCAAGAGGCCTTTGCGGTCCAGTACGTCCGGGATAAATTGCAGATTTGTCATTTTCGACCTCTCAACAAGCCTGTTCTTCCAAAAGCGCGCCGCAAGGCACCACACTACGTACATTCGGAACCGCCGCTGCTCCCTTTCGGCGTCTTTTCCTGCCGCCTTCGCGAGAGTCGCTCCCTTACTCCGGCTGGCACGTCTGCGATAAAACTCTGCATTCTGGGCAGGGGATGACCATGTTATCAACATGATAGTGCGTCGGGTATCGGCCCACTATCGAGAGAGCTTGATAATTCTGTCGCGATGTGACGACACAGCGTAGCTGTATCACGACAGCTGTATCCGCCGAGTGATCTGGGGCGTCTCGGCCCGGCCGCCCGATGCTTTCTCCAGTTACTTTGTTACTTCTGAGCCTGGTGGCCGGGGGATGTGCGTTCCAAGACGTCACGGAAGAGCTGCTCGTGGGCGGCGACAAACGGTCCGACAGTGTGCGTCGCAACGTAATGCGCTCTGACGCGCTCCGGCAGCCCATCCCGGACCTGGGCCAGAACGCCGGCAATGGCTTCCGCGAGATGCTCGGTAGTGGTGGCTGCGCCCAGACGATGCGCTGCGATCACTCCATCGGGGTCCACGGTCGAAACCACCGGCAAGGCTCGTGCCCACGCCTCCAGGAACGTTGTTGGAAGGCCTTCCATGCTCGACGTACAGACAAGCACATGCGCACGTAGATATGCCTCGTGCAGTTGCTCGTCCGTGGCGCCGCGATGCAGCGAGACGTTCGACAGCGACTTTGCCCGCGATTGTAGTCGCTGCACGTACTCCTGATTCGGGTCGCCGCTGCCGACCACGTTGAACTCCCAAGCGGGTCTGGCGGCGGCAAGATCGAGCAGGATCTCGAGCCGCTTCACCGGCGCGAGTCGGCCGACCCAGAGAATGCGCGGCCGCGCTTCGCGTGCTCGCGCTCGAATGACCGCGGGATCGAACGCCACATCGGACGTGCAACTCCGGATCACGGTCGACTCAGCGCCGAATGCCGCGCGCACCTGCTTCCGCTGGCTCTCCGTCTGCGCGATGGCGGCATCGGCGTACCGCAGTCCGAACCGATAGAAGAGTCGTTGCCTCGCGGTACTCAGAAGCGGGAGTGCCGGATCGCAGTCGCCGTCTGACGCGAGCGAGAACACGAATCGTCGCCCTCGTAAGCGACACCATGCCGCCACCTGACCGGTCAGGAGGTCGCCTGCCATCTGGTGGTAGATGTCCGCTCCGGCACGCCGCATCGCGCCAACCAGTCCAGTCCATCGGGGATGCACGAAACGCACACCCCGCAATCCTTGGTCCTCAACATACGCTTTGAAGATCTGGATGCCGTCGTTCCAGACGCCATCGTCCTGACCGTAGTCGGTCGTGACGAACGCGACTTTGTGGCCGCTCGCCGCAAGCCCGCGCGCCAGAAACACCTGTTGGCGCTCGGCCCCCCCGATAAGGCGTGGATGCGGAGCGCGCGTGAGGAGGTCATAGCACTGCAGGCCCACCAAACAGACGCGGAGCGGAGTCATGCCTGCGCCAGCATGTCGCGCAGCGACTGCTCCAAGGAGATCGTCGGAACCCAACGCGTGGCCTCGCGCAGCCGGCTCGAGTCGCCGAAGACGCTGACTGGATCGCTGGCACGAACGCGCGACGGATCGATCCGAATGCGTGGCGAATGTCCGGAAACGCGAGACAGCATGTCCAGCATCTCCCGCACGCTGACCGGAATATCCGAACTCACGTTGTAGATCCTCCCGCTCTTGCCCCGCTGCACGAGCAGCCAGTACGCGCGAACCGCGTCCCGCACGTCGATGAAATCGCGTGCCGTATGGAGGTTTCCGACATGGACCTCCTCCGCGGCAGCGAGAAACTGCTGTACGAGTGACCCGGTGATCCAGCGCGGCGGCAGTCCGGGACCGACGAGGTTGAAAGTACGCGCGATGAGGACTTCGAGGTGGCATTCGGCCCCCAGCCACAGGCACGTAAGCGACTGCGCCAGTTTGGTATTACCGTACAAGGACGCGCCGCCAGACGGGGCGGTCTCGGTGAGCGGACTGGGCGCAGAGGGGGCGTACTCGGCCGCCGAGCCGATGCTGACGATGCGTAGGCGGCGGCTCCCCTCGCGCAGGCCGAGAAGAAGGCCGACCGTGCCGCCGACGTTGACCCGCCACATTTCCGATTCCGCCGCCGGCGGCATCAGCCCCGCAAGATGAATGACCCAGTCGGGCCGCTCCCGTCTGGCGAGCGCGGCCACTGCCTCGGCATTGGTCAGGTCGATCGCATGTGCAGCATCAAGATCCGCAGCCGCACTGACGTCGATGTCGATACCGATGATCCGCACCGACGCGCCGGACTGGCGCAGGAAACGCACGAGGTGCCGTCCGGTAAACCCCGACGCGCCGGTAATCCAGAGCACTCCTGTCATGTCCTGGCGCCGAGAAATATCTCCGCGTTCTCGGCAAATTCTTCCTGTGCCTTGGCGTAGTCGTCCATGCGGCCGATATCGAGCCAGTAACAGTCCTCGCGGTAGCAGGCGACCTTGCCGCCTGCGGCGTGAATTCGCGCGATCAGATCGGGCATGTCCAGCTTCTCGCCGTCCGGCACGTGCTTCAAGACCGAGCGGCTCATCGCGTACACGCCCATGCTCACTTCGAAGTGATACGTCGGCTTTTCCCGATAGCCGACAAAGCGACCGTTGTCATCGCTTTCAATCACGCCGAAATCTATCGGAACGTCGCGCCGGTAGACAGCGACCGTGGCGTCCGCCTGCTCGCGACGATGGAACTCGAGCAACCGGCTGAAGCTCACGGTCGTGAGCAGGTCGCCGTTCATGACCATGAATGGTTCCGTCAGTTGCTCGCGAATCAACGCAAGCGGGCCGGCGGTGCCGAGAGGGCGCTCTTCGCGGCAGTACGTGGCCTCGACGCCGTACTTCGCGCCGTCCCCGACGACCGCCATCAGCAGTTCCGACAGGTACCCCGTCAGGAGAACCACGTGCCGCAGGTTGTGTGCCGCGAGTCGACGCAGCAGGATTTCAAGGACAGGCATTTCGCCGAGCGGGACGAGTGGTTTGGGGAAAACCGTCGTCAACGGGCGCAGGCGTGTGCCCCGGCCGCCAGCAAGCAATGCCACCTTCACCTGATCATTGGGGATCTGCGACATGCTGGCTCCTGCTGTACGTTGTACCGATTGGGCTGGTACTCGTCGGCCATGGTTGCGTGCCTTTCCCCGATATCAGCAACGCGTAAAGGCACCAATAGCTGGACGGCCCGGATGATCAGCGGGCGGACAGCTCTCCGCCCCTGAAGACCCTGGAGAGGTACCACTCGTAGGTTTTTAGGATCCCATTTTCTAGAGAAACCTTGGGTTCATACCCAGTGAGCTGGAACGTGGCCGTCATGTCCGGACAACGGCGCCGAGGCGATCCAGGCGTATCCGCCTCCTGCTTGATTCCTTGCTTCTTGCCGGTCGTCTTCAGCACAAGTGCTACCAAGTCGCCGATCGAAACTTCCGGCCGCTGGTTGCCGATGTTGAGCGTCGCTCCCTCGCCTTGCGGCGCCTCGGCACTCAAGTGAATCAACTCGACCGCATCGGCGATGTAGCAGAAGGTTCTCTGATGGTTCGGGGAAAAGACCGGTATTTCAGCTCCCTCGGCTGCATCATAGCTCTTCTTGAGCAGCTCCGGAATTGCGTGTGACAACCCCATCCTCGGTCCGTAGAAGTTGTGAGGCCTGACGATCGTGAATGGCACCTCAGAATGGCGGCACATGGCCTCACCGTAGATCTTGGAAAGCATGTAGGAGGTTCTCGGTCGCTTCAAATCGGGTAGCGTGATGGGCGTATCTTCCGGAGTAGGAATGCGCATGCCGAATGCCTCGAGCGTTCCCGCGTATACCTCGCTCGTCGAAGCAAAGACAAACCTGCGCAAGTTTCTCTGACGTCTCGCCAACAGGAGGAAGTTGGAAAGCATGGAGAGGTTATCCCAAAGGACGGCATATGGCCGCTTGATCACGTGCGCGACACCGATGATGGCCGCCAAATGATAAATAACCTCATAGTCCACAGGAAGCGATGCTATTTCGTTCTGGTTCAACGCATCGGCTCGGATGATTCGCACGCCTGGCTGACAGGAAAAGTCATGCAGATCCGCGTCCATCACACCGCGGGAGAAGTTGTCCAGCAGGTGAACTTCATGTCCTCGCTCACGCAAGCGCTTTGCCAGGAACAAGCCAATGAAACCTGCGCCGCCCGTGACCAATGTCTTAGACATTGAATGATGTGCCTCGCCCGATGCTTCCGACCTGACAGCCGATCCTGGATAGGGATTCGAGCTGGGATCTCGTCAACACGCGGTTTGCGTCGAAAATGACTGGCCGCCTCGATCCGAGCCAGCGCTCGAGATCCCAACTTCGGTACTCTTGATGTGGCACCGCGAATACAACCGCGTCCACATCCGGATCGGGCATCCCGTACACCATGCGGGCCCGCGTTTCGGGCCATTGCTGCACCATCGGGTCGTGGGCCAGGACCTCAGCTTCTCGTTTGGTGGCTTCCGCTACGAACACCTCTGACGGAGAGAATCGGGTGTCGCCCACATCCTGTCGGTAACTGATCCCGAGCAGAAGAATCCTTTTCCCCTTCAGGCTGCCTCCCAGCAACTTTTCCACTTGATCCAACGACACCAGGGGCATTCGCCGATTGACTTCGATGGCCAGCATGCAGAATGGAAAATCAAGGCTGCTCAAGTCGAAAAGCTGCTTGGCAGAAAGGTAGGCGAAAAGCGGGTCCTTCGTAAGGCAGTATCCGCCGACTCCGAATCCGGGTTGTCTCATGTTGGAATGCGTCGGACGCACTCGAATGGCGTCGATGACCTCGAAGAGGTCGACATTGACCGACTCGGCGAAGCGACCCCATTCCTCCATGAACGCAATGGTGACGGCACGATAGCTGTTTTCCAGGACCTTGCCGATCTCGGAAGCGGTCGTGCCTTGCAGACGGGCCAGTGGAAACTCCTTTGTGTTGATGATGGTGGAAAGGAATTCTTCGCACATCTCGGCGGCGGCGATCGTGGTACCCGAGTACACTCGCCAGAAATTGACAATCGAATTCAAATGTTCGCTTCCGGGCATGACGCGTTCGTAGGAATGAGCGACATGGATCGAATCGGGAGGAAGGCCCCGCTCCCTCAACGCGTCGGCGAGGATGGGTACGACAACTTTCTCGCAAGTGCCGGGGGGCACGGTCGTCTCCACGATCACGAGGGAGCCGCGCTGCATCTGTTTGCCAAGTAGCTGCATGGCTCGCCGGAAGGGTTCGATGCCAATCGACGGGCTACCATGAATATCGCTGATATCGAGCGGTACGTTGACGACGACGATCTTGGCCCTGGAATACCAAGAGGAATCAACGGAAGCCTTCAGGTTGCCTGCTTCGTGGCCTTCCCGGACGGCGTTGAGGAGCATTGAATCAGCGCTTGGCATAGGAAACCTGCCTTCGTTGATTCCTCCGATCCGCGCCACGCCCTCTGGCGTATCCAGGTCAATGCCCATGACGTTGTAGAGAGGGTTTCCATGCGAATCTCTGGCCCTCGCGACGGCCGCAGCCATGGCAGCGCCTACGAACCCGAGCCCCTGGATGCAGACGAGCGGGAGGGTGGTATTGCTGAAATTCGCCCGAGCGATGTTGTTCACTTTCATGATAGGAAGATCAATCTGCCCGCGAAACCGATACGCTCGGTGAGAAGCCGTCCGGCCAGGATGCGCGGCAGCATAACACGCAAGGTCAACGTAATCCGGTCGGCGGATTCCACCTTGTACCCTATGAAGTTTTACCGGTGCCAATCCCTGCGCGCCGCCGGGATGATCCGGACGAACTACGGGCTTGCAAATCGCCTCGCGCCGCCTTTAATGTGAGGCCGCTAGTCTCATCAGGCGATGAGGGTCCGCTGCGTCGAGCTCGATAATCTGCCGGTCCTGGCGCCTGCATGCGCACGGGACACATTCGTCTTGCGCATCCCGAAATGATCGTGTCGAGCCAAGCACGCCATGTCCAAGACGCCTTTCATCATCACAATCGACACCGAGGGGGACGATCTCTGGGCAAGACCACGGGAAATCACCACCCGCAACGCGGAGCACCTGCCTCGCTTCCAATCGCTCTGCGAGCGATTCGGTTTCAAGCCTGTCTACCTTACGAACTACGAGATGGCGATGTCCGATGTTTTTGTCGAGTTTGCGCGCGACGTGCTTGCGCGCGGCGCCGGCGAGGTCGGGATGCATCTGCACGCATGGAACTCGCCGCCACTCGTCCCGCTGACCAGCGACGATTTTCATTTCTTACCCTACCTGATCGAATATCCCGACCAAGTGATGAGGGAGAAGATCAAGTTCGTCACGCGCCTCCTCGAAGACCGATTCGATCAAAAGATGATCAGTCACCGAGCCGGGCGTCTGGGTTTCGACGGTCGTTATGCCGCAATGCTGGTTGACGCGGGATATCGCGTGGACTGCTCCGTGAGCCCGGGTATCGACTGGCGTGGAACTCCGGGCAGTCCAGGCGGGAATGGCGGACCGGACTACACGGCGTTCCCTGATCGACCCTACTTCTTCAGCCCCTCCGACATCTCGGTACCGGCGGCCGGCGGGCTGCTGGAGGTGCCGATGACGATCCGCCTAAGCCGTCTCTATCGAAGGGCGCCCTGGGTCTATCGCATCCCTTTGCTGCGCCAGGCCGCCAATAGACTGGTGTCGCCGGCGTTCAGCTGGTTGGCCCCGGCGGAGAGCAAGCTCAGCGCGATGTTGCGAGCAGCGCGCGGAGCGCGGGCTGAAGGTGCGGCTCATACGGAGTTCGCGCTGCATTCCTCGGAGCTCATGCCGGGCGGCAGCCCGACTTTCCGGAACGCATCGGATATCGAGCGCCTATACGAGCGCCTGGAGATTCTGTTCGAGGAGCTTTCGACCTGGTGCTGCGGCATGACCCTGAAGGAGTTCCACGCATGGTTCGTGGAATCGCCCGGCAAAGCCGCGTCGGGCAGGCCCGGGAACAGGCCCTCTGATCGGGCTGCCGATCAAGAAATGGCGAGGGCTTGAATGATCCAGGAGTCCCCGCGATGAGCCTCGTCTCAGTGATCGTCCCGACCTACAATCGCAGGGAGACAATCCAGGCCGCGATCGCAAGCGTGCAAGGGCAGACTTTCGCGGATTGGGAGCTGATCGTCGTGGACGACGGCTCCACCGACGACACGGCCGCCCTGATCGAGGGCTCGGATCCCCGCCTCGTCCTTATCCGGCAGAAGAACCAGGGCGTGAACGCTGCGCGGAACACTGCCATGCTCCGTGCACGCGGCCAGTACATCGCCTTCCTGGACTCCGACGACGAATGGCTCCCTCACCACCTGGAACTCAGCGTGGCATTTTTCCGGGCGTTTCCCGGGCAGGACTTCGTCTCCGGGGAATTCTGCGGAGAGTGGGGCGCAGGGGGCACTATCCCCTTTCTCCGCAGCGCACTGACCGACTGGTACCCGCCGCTCGCGGAGCAGGCGGACTCGTCGTTGCTGAAGCTGCCTCCCGGGGAGAGCGACCCCTACCGCAGGATGTTCGGAAGCGTAGAGCCGATCGGGGAGTGGGGGCGGGACATTGTGGCCTGCACTCCCTATCGCGACGCGCGTCTGTACCGGGGGCGCGTTTTCGAGCACATGCGCTTCGGCTTCCTCTTCGCCTTGCAGCCCACTGTGTTGACGCGCCGCGCCCAGGAAGCCGTGGGCTTGTTCGATCCGCGCTACCGGATCTCCGCCGACTATAGCTACCTCGCCAATCTCTGCCGCCGGTTCAACGCGAACTTCTTGTCGCTACCCATGGCGATCAAACACGAGTACGCCGGCGACGGCACGCAGCTGAACGAGGGACACCTCTCGACCGGCCCGACGCGGTTTGCGTTTGAGCGGGATCTCCTGCATCAGTTCGAGGAACTCTTCGAGGGGGAGCGAAGCGAGGATCCCGAAATCGTCGCGCTGCGCCGAGCGAGGCAGCTCGTCGTCGGCCTGGCCGCCCTCGGGCAGGGAAACCGCACCGAGGCCCTGCGCTACTTCGGGGAAGCGAAGCGTGGCCAGGGCCCGTCGCTGGCGGCCGCCCTCTGGTGGCTGGTCCGGATCGCGCCCACTCCGGAAGTCGCGCACAGGATTTATACCGGACTCCGGCGCGCGAGGGTGCTCGGATGGGAGCTCCTCACGAGACGCGCCGCATGGAGTCGGATCGCCCGCAAGGCTTGGGGCCGCTCCCGCGGCGCGTTTGCACTCAAAACGAAGGCATGACCGAGCTGCTACGGAGACCGAGCATGTTCAAGCGCTAACGATGCTGCGCGAGGCCACGGTTTGTTGCCGTCGTCTCCCCACCCGATTTCTGACCCATTCCCGCCCCGGTTTTTCGATCCAGAGGTAAGTGAAATAGGACATGGCGATGATCATCGCCAAGTACGCCAGGTAAGCGATATCGCCATACCATAGCTGGGTTCCCAAGAACACGGTATCGTGCCCGTCGACCACCCGGTGCGTAAAAGGGTCGACATGCCATAGCTTGCCGAGCTGATAGCCCGCATCGAACATTCTTCTTACAATGAAAACGTGCGTCATGTAGATGGAGTACGAGACCGTTCCCAAAAGAACCAGCGGTCGCAGTCTGAGGATCGCGCTCGCAGTCCCTGCCTCGAACGCGAAGACGAGCACGACGAGCGCGAATACATAGGGGGCCGCGACCGATAGGAGGGTGGTGCCGGCCGCACTGACGAACACGACAACGAGCCCAAGTGCGCCCCACTCAATCATGCTCCCGGAGAGCCATTTTCTGAGCTCGCCATTCCATTTTCTATAGATGTTCCACGACATCGCCCCGGCGGCAAATCCGTAGATGCACCGAATAATCCCCCAGTCGTAAACGGTGCCCATGTTGCGCTCACTCAAGGTAGCGATCAATACCGGGCCTCCGACCATCGCGAGAAGTAAGGCGATCAACGCGTGCTTGCGAAGTCCGACTAAGCACACGGCGAAGACGACGTAGGTGTAGAACTCCGTACTGATACTCCAGCTCGGCAAATTCCAGGTCAAGAAATCGTATAGATGGAGGCTTTGGACAAGCAGCAGATTGGCGAGAATTGTATTCGGCGCTTCTTGGGGGGTGCTGAATGGCACCACTGAGTCGGCAAACGAAAGTGTCGGGTCCAGGACCCTCCGTAGGACCCTCAGTAGTTCACAACCAATAAAAAGCGCCAGCATTGTGAAATGGAGTGGATACAGCCTGCCCAGCCGCAGAAAAAGAAACCGCCCTACGCCAAAGCCATCGAGCAATCTTTGTTGGTAGTTCGCGGCGATGACAAAGCCGCTCAGCACGAAAAAGAAATCGACGAAAAGCCAGGAGTTGCGCAGAAACGGCACGCCGTACAGATGACTGTAGGCGTCGAGATGAAACAAAGCCACCAGGCATGCAGCGATACCGCGCCAGCTGTCCAATACAACGAATCGTTCCATGTCCGCCCGATCGCTTGGCCTAAGACGATGACACGGGGAAAAGACAGGTTCGAAACCGGCTCATGGTCCGAACGGATTCATCGGTGAGGCGACCGAGCAAGAGATCCTAATATGTTGTTCTCGTAAAGTAATGTAATAACCCGACCCTATGTTTTTCCCGTTTTTCTGTGACCAGGGTAGGAGAAATGGTCTGCTTTTTCTTCCGTAGGAACGGCCTCTCTATAGCGATCCAGGACACGTATCCCGCAAGGTAAGTACAAGCAGCTAACAATACGAAGTATTCAGCACGACCCGTTAGCCCCATCTCAACCAATATATTGATCATCAGTCCGTGGTAGATGTAGACACCGTAGGAAATGTCATTACCCTTTAGTATCTTTTTCGAAATGCTCGGCATTGTATAGGCCATCGATACCGTGACAATCCCAAGCAGGAGCGTAGCGGGCACATAGGTCACGGGTGCTGTTGGTACAACGTAATAAAAGGCAAGATAGGCGGCGAGCCAGTATGCCCCTTTGCCGGCTATCCATTTCGACTCATAAGCCTTTAGCCGCTGCAAAAGTATCCCGCTTAGAAATAGGAAAAAATGAGGGAAAAACGAATAGCGAATCAGCTTTTGTAGCGTCGGCTCTCCTTCTGGATTCTGCAGCGGAGGAAACATCAAACTAGCCGCGAAGCCTATGGCGACGAAGGCAAACCACGCGAGCCAAAAGCACGAGGTCTGATTCTTCGTACGTTTACGGATTAGCCAATAGAGCGCCGGCAGAAGGAAGTAGAACTGCAGTTCAACTGGAATTGTCCAAAGGCTGCCGTTGTAGGACCCGATACCGAAATTCTTTAGGAACCCGGGGGTGTAAATGGCGCCTACAAATTGGCCAATTATCCAGAGGGGGGCTTGGCTGTTCGCAAAACTGAAGCCACAGAGGATAGCAACTAAAATAGTGACGAGCACACAGCACCACAGCCCGGGGTAAATGCGCAGCACGCGATTGCGGCAGTAACTTTTCAGACCGGGACTTCGTTCGTACGCGGCTGAAATCAGAAAACCGCTAATAACAAAAAAGATCGGCACGCCCGGAAACGCGCATATCAGCTTGTACAACCACGGCGGCGTGGCAATACCCAAATGCAAAACGGTGTGGCCCACCAATACTTGAGACGCCGCAAAAATTCTCAGCAGGTCGAAGTTATTGGTCTTGAATTCATTTTCCACAAATATAACCAACTCAATGGTGCGGCCTTAGAAGCATGCGGGAGTTTATTGACACTCGTAATGTATCTTCAGGGAATGCGTAGTCCGGTCGGATCAGCCGGTGATTTCTGTGCACAGGATGATTTCCCCTTGAGCCGGGACAACTGTTCTGAGAACGTAACTCGACTGCTAAGCTTTACGGCGCGCCCGCTGCAGCACAGAAATGAAGTGAACAGAGCTGACCGGCCATGATTCCTACATGGACCTTGAGTTCGGCAGGACTCACCGTTTCCCCTCCAGAGCCTTAAACGCGCACGGCAAGACCAGGTCGGCGACGCGTCGCGCTCCTTCGTCGGTGAAGTGCAGATCGTCATAGAAGAACTTGGGTAAGGGCTCTACCCCTGATGCCAGATCGCATACAGGGTGTCCTTCCCGCGCAGCAAAGGACTTGAGGAACTCATTGTAAAGCGACGCGATATGGGTCATGGACTCGAAGTCGAGGGTATAGGTCGCCCACGGCGGCGTCATCCAGAAGCGCGACCGAAGGTCGGCGGGAGTCGCCTCGCTGTACGCGTGCGGCTGAGTCATGAAGAGACAAGTCACTTGGTTCTCCTTGCACAGGCCCGAAATCTCGCGCAGCGTCCTCGCATAATCGGCTGCAACCTCTGTCGGGCGAAACGTGTGCGTTACGGGTCGATGGAGGGATAGCTGCCCGCTCCGGGTCAAACCCTCGAGGCCGTCAAGTACGTGAGCCCGATCGGACCACGCTCTCCCGGAGATCTTCCGCTGCGCCGGCGAAATCACCGCGCCGTCCAGCACCATGCCCAGCGCGCTATCACGTAGCGACAGGGGCTCCCAAGAATTGCGCTCAAAGCGATCCTTGATGTGCTTGGCCCAGTCGTTCGCACCGATGAGGAAGATAACCAGGTCGGGCTCGAGCCGTGCAACGACCTTGAGCGTGGCGAGATGATTTGCGGCGCGCAACCCCGATACACCGGTATTGACTATTTCGGCTGATTTGCCTTGCTTTACGATATTCTCCTGCACCAGATGAGTCCAGGTCGATTCATCATCAAGAAGGATGTCCTCCGTCGTGGAACCGCCAATCGCGTAGATGCGCAAGGCATGCTTCGCCCGGTAGTCGACGCGTGGATTCGCACGGAAGCCTTTTTCGTCTGTAGTGACGTGGCGAATACCGGGTGGCATGCCCGGCAGATCGGCTGCCCGCACGTCGATCGTGCTGTTCATCTGCCGCGGCAGTGTAATGAAATCCCCACGCAGCCACGGGGTGAGGAGCGCCTGAAGCACCAAGAACGCCGCGAACCAGAGGGCATAGGTGCGAACCATAACCCAGCGCGACCATTGCAGCGCCAGCGGTGCAGCAAAAAGCACCAGCGAGGCGATGGCCCAGGTGGGGGCGCCGCGGTTGAACGTAATGATGCCGTAGGCAAGCATCAACCCGGCTACGAGCCATCGTGCGAAGTCACTTGGACGGAAGTGTCCCTCCAGCGATGCGGACGCCGCTTCGACATCCTTGGGCATAGTTTTTTGTTGTCGTGAAGCACGCCGCCGGCTCGCGTCGTGGACTTCCCCCGATTTCTCCGATACGTTGCTCAACACGCCCGCCGCTTCGATGAGGCTGGTCCGGTTTTCGACATTCTGAGTTCCCATGGAGCGGCGGAACGCGTCCTCCGCTTAGAAATGACTAGAACAAAGATGGCCAGCAATGATCTCCGCCGCAATCCGATGACCGTTCTCGTTCCAGTGGCCGGTCCCCATTCGGGTATTCGGGAAACCATGAAAGTAGATCCGGCCGCTTTCGGCGAGCCGCTGCATTTCGTAGGTCAGCGGGATCACGGCAATCCCTCGCTTCCGTGCGTACGCCTCGATGCGCTGGTCCGGATAGAACAGGTCAGGAATGCCCAGCTTCGCCTGCTCCGCCTCCCGAACCTGTCGGTCCGGGTGGACCTGGATCGCAAAGGGCGTCGTGACCACGACGAGCCGCACTCCGCGTTTCCCCAGATACTCGTTCATGGTGAGAATCAAGCGCTCCGTCACGGTCCACGCATCCTCCCATGACGAATCGCGCGGCGCGGCGAGCACTGCGGGTTTCAGGCCCGGCTCTATCGCCGTATCTGCGCTCGCGCGTGGAAAGGCCGCATTCTTCATGAATGCGCGAATCAGTTGCAGGACCCTGGAATGGTCGGCGATGCTCCTTGCGAACCCCATCAGGGCCGAGGACTGCCGTTGGAATACCTTGGTCGCGACGAAAGAGGCGTCAAGTACCAGCTCCCGCCTTCGGTCGAGTAGGAAGTAGGGACGCATCCTCTCTGCGTTAAGTGCAATCGAGTTGTCGGTCACGTCGTTTCCGTTCATGAACTGAAGCAGGACGAGATCCGGCCGATAGCGCATAACCACCGACTCGAGCATCAGGTACTCTTGCGCAGTGCCGAATCCGGAAATGCCGAAGTTGATCACCTCGATGCGCTTGCCCGGCCGGTAAGCGCACTGTGTGAGTTTGTCCCCGAGCACGGACCAGAATGCATCCTTGACATCGACTTGCATCGCCTCGGAAAAGGAGTCCCCGAGCACCGCGAGCCGGTATACGTCCTTGGGCTTCTCAACAGAATGTTCGCGGTCGCGCAGCCCCGCGGAGCTGATCCGCACGTACGCGCGCCCTTCGCTCTCGAACCAGCCTTCGACGCCTGGGCGCAGGACCGCGCCAACGTGCGCATCGGGACGGTACCAAATTGGGGCGCTGAATCCGATGAGGCGAAGCACGATTTCGAACAGCAGCACTCCGGCGACCACGCCGCCTGCGATAAGGCCGGCGGGAATCAGTATTCGCTTCGTCACTCGACTTTATTTCCCATTCCGGCAACGCCCGGTCGGCGGTCAGGTTCGCAAAATCAATGGGTCAATGAGTGCGCCAATCCGTCCGGCGGTGAATGCGCCGCTCGAAAATCACCCCATGAGCATAGTGAGGCGTCATTGAACGTCCGTGCTTCGCACCCACGCTGACGCGTAGTCCATTCGGGTCACAGAGATTAGGGAGACGCCACCAGTTCGTGCCTCAGGATATCAACGATGCGTTCCGATGCCCGTCCATCCCACAGATGCGGGCGACGCCCCTGTTTGCCCTCACCACGCAACACCTTGGTGACCGCTTCTTTGATCTTCGCCGGGTCCGTACCCACTACCACATTGGTACCCTCTTCGACCGTGATCGGTCGTTCGGTATTCATCCGGATGGTAATGCAGGGCACGCCCAGGGCGGTCGTCTCCTCTTGCAGACCACCGCTGTCAGTAAGAGCTACAGCCGCATCTTTCCAGAGATGGAGGAAGTCCATATAGGAAAGCGGCTGGGTAAGATTGACATGCGGGCCGAGGTCGATCCCGAACTTTTCCAGGTTAAGACGGGTGCGCGGATGAACCGGAAATATCAGCGGCAGGTGCTGTGAAATGTCGCGTAATGCAGAGGCAACGCGATCGAAAATCGCCGGGTCGTCCACTGTCGACGGGCGGTGCAGCGTCAATACGCCATAGCGCGCGTGCCGTGCCTTCAACGCTGAAGACGGCAACGCCGAAACATCGACCTCGGCGAGCCTGTCAATCTGATAGAGCAGATTGTCTACCATGACATGGCCGACGAAATACACCTTCTCCTTCGGCTTACCCTCGCGCAGCAGGTTGTCGACCCCGCTCGGCTCAGTGACGAAAAGCAGGTCTGAGATCGAATCTGTCACGATGCGATTGATTTCCTCCGGCATGGTCATGTCACGACTGCGCAATCCCGCCTCCACGTGCGCGACGGGGATGTTCTGTTTTTTGGCCACAATGGAGCAGGCAAGCGTGGAGTTGACGTCGCCGACGACGAGTACCAGAGCAGGGTGGCGAGCCTCGCAAAACTCCTCAAATGCCAGCATGATTTTCGCGGTCTGCTGCGCATGGGAGCCGCTTCCCGCTCCCATGCATACGTCCGGCTGGGGGATGCCCAGCTCTTCGAAAAATACATCGTTCATCTCTCGATCATAGTGCTGGCCGGTATGGATGATCGCGAACCCGAGATCGCCGCCTTGCTTGCGCAGGGTGCGTACTATCGGGGCAATCTTCATGAAATTCGGCCGTGCGCCGGCGACGATGGCAATCGTCTTCATCGCTGTCGCGCCTGATTTGAAACCCTCGACATCGACATCAGGACGGCCGTGCGAACTGATCGATGAGCTGCTTCGTCTGACGGATGTTGCCCCGGCTGGATGCACCGAAGACGATCGACCGGACGTTGGCCTGCCTGCAAACGTACTCCAGCGCCTCTCTCGGCGGAATCGCGCCGGAAGCAAAGACCGACATGGCTACCGGCCGAAACCGGCGCGTCGCGATCATTTTCTCGTATGCCGCGACCCCGCCGCACATGCGAAACCCGATCTTGTTTATGTTCGCGCAAACGATCGGATTCTCGATCGCAAGGGCGTCGAGCGCATCGAGCAGCTTTGGCAGATTCATGGTGATGAACCCGGGCTCGGCGTCGTAGCGGTTCTTCACGTGCTCCGCAAAAATACGGAAGGCCTCGTGGAACCCGAGGCCAAGCAGCAGGTCCGTAACCACATTTTGCAGAAATACGACGGGAGTCCGCAGGCCGTCGAACATCTTCATCTCGGCGTCGATCAGCAGCTCGGCAAGACCTTGCAGATCTTTCCTCGCCACCGACATGCCGCCCTTGAGGATGGCGCCGATTGCGCCATCCTCGGGAAGAAACCGCTTCAAAGCCCCGATCATGCCGTAATCCGTGACCGCGTTGGCATACTTATAGGCATACGGCATGCAAGGGTAGAATTGAAAATTCTCGTAACGCCCCGGATTGTTCCGCACGTGATCGCATATGTCTCTGATGCGCTCATGAGTCGTACACATGAATACCCTGATCCCCTCGTCATACGCCGCGTCCAGCACATCGACGATCGCTCCGACGTCCTGAAACTTTATTGACTGTGCGCGCCCCTTTTCCTCGGACATGTGGTTTACGCCGAAGAACTGATTGTCCCCAAACAGGATTCTTTCCATGTGATGATCCGAGTTCGTTTGCATGAGACGGACCGCGAGCTATCCGCGCGAAAAAATGCGCCTCAGCGGGCGCTCCGCCGCTCCCGAGGCAGGCTCGGACGCATGGCCACCGGTGCGGGCCGACATCGAGTCCCGCCGCATCATGGCCAGAACGTCATCGGTGCGCGCTGCCGACGCAAAGGGGCTCGTGTTTTCTCCGCACCCTTCTTCGACGCACTTCAGGAAATGGTCAATTTGTGCCGAGTACTCCTCTCCTCGAAGATAGAACCACACGTCTTTGCTCAACTCGGTTGAATAGCGGATGTTCCAGCCCTTGCTGAGCCCGTGTAGCGGATCTCCGCTTTCACTGAGATAGATTTGCAACTCCTGGCGATCGGCGGAGATGCGGCCCCTCGTTCCCCAGGCCGTCACCTTCGCCGTAATCTTTCGATACGAGTCGTCGCTCCAGTTGGCGGCGACCTGCGCGGTCATTCCGTTGTCGTAGTAGAAGGTGGAATACACCTCGTCTTCAACGTCTCGGGAAAAGAGCTTGTTCAGTACCGTACCGCCCACGGCATCGGGGACTCCAACGAGGTAGTTCACCAGATCGACCGCGTGACTCGCATAGTCGTATAAGCATCCGCCACCTTCCTCCTTACGGGTTCTCCACGTGGAGCTTTGGGGGCGCAGGACCACCGAACCATAGACCTCCGATCTGATGTGGTGAATTTTCCCGAGCACGCCCGCCGCGAGCAGACGTTTCATTTCCCGGAAAGAAGCGACGAATCGATAGTGATAGCCGACTTGAGTCACCAGACGTTTTCGTTCAGCGATGCCGGCCAATGCTCTTCCTTCAGCCGGATCCAGGCTAAAAGGCTTTTCGCAGAAGACATGCATGTTGCGGTCCAGAGCCGCCCTCACCATCTTCCCGTGAAAGCGCGAGGGCGTGGCGATGAATACGGCGTCCGGCTTTTCCTCATCCAACAGCGCGACGTAATCCGTGTAACACCTGACGCCCGTGTACTTGTTCAATACGTCCAGTACGTAGGCGGTCGTATCGCAAACCGCCACGAGCTGGGCGTCAGGATGGGTATTGAGGATGGCGTGATGGGAGATGCCCATCTTGCCGAGCCCGATCAGCGCAACGCGAATCATGAGGTATTCTCAATCCTTGTAATAGTGTGGAGATTTGCGGCGTCAACCATTCAAGATGGCGGCCTTGACCATGTCGTAGGCTCGGCGGCCTTTCTGCAGGAGGTCCCGGTTGGGAGGACGTCGCGCAGATTGCTCGAGATGCCGAAGGGCTTCGGCTGCGGTCAAGTCGGGCCGGTGGAGGAAGGCTTTCTCGGCCAACAGGTAGCGATCCACATCGAGCAACTCGTCCTGATAGACCGAAATAGTCGGAATTCCGAGTACCGCCATCTCGCGCGTCATCGTTCCACCGGCGCCGATGAACAGGTCGCAGTCCGGCGCGATCTCCGCAATGTCCAGCGCTGTAGCTATCACACGAATGCCACCGAAGCGGCGCTGGGCGTAGTGTTTCGCCTGTTCCTTGCCGCGGGGCAGCAATGTCACGTCGACTTCGTCCTTCAAACCGAGGAGCAAATCGTCGAGAAAGTTGGTGCGCCCCCTGTAGTACTGGGCGGTCCATGGTTCCGGGCGGACGTAGACGGACCGGCGACGTTTGCCACCTTGTATCTTCTGCGATTGAGACAAGGCGTGGTCCAAGCGGTGAAGATAGATCCCCTCCTTTACCCCGGGGTAGCGGACAACCTTGCCGGGGGAGGCATACTGCATTCGCAGGTGCTCCGTCGACAAGAACTCCGGAACCATGATCGTAGATGCCGCCAGGAAAGACGGGATGTTCCCGAGCGCATGTTCGTTGTCGTTCATATAGATCGAGCGCACCCCAAGGAGCCGGGCTACCACAGGCGAATGGAAGGAACTCTGCGAAATGGCCACGTCTATCTTCTTGTTCTTCAGGAAGCGCCACAATTGACCCACTCTGACGGGGTACCCGTAGAATTTTGCGAAACCTCCGGCCCCGTAGTGTTTGCCAACTACCGTGTGTGCAATCCCGTGAAGCTTGAGGAGGTCAATAGTATTGGCAAGCGGCCGTGCGGTGACAACGACCTCGTGAACCCGCCCGAGATCATTGATCATCCCGGAGAACAGATTGATATGCGGGGAATTCGAGATTTCAAGCCAGATCTTCATAGAGCTCTAGCGAACAGTAGTGACGAGGCGGCAAGGAGCGGTCCCGCATCACATGCGAATTGCGGCGATGGAGAGTTCAGCGTCGGCCCCTAAGATCAGGGTTGGGCAGTGCGGTTGCTGTGCTTCCCAGCACGTCCTTTATCGCCTCGGTTACCCTAGAGCATCCGACCTCGATTGCAAACTCCCGCGGCGCGCGCGCTCGCACTCTTTCGCTGATCCGACGGCGCAAGCCCTCGTCGCCCAAGAGGCGGCAGATGCGATCAGCCAGCTCCGGCGAAGCCTTCGGCGCGATCAGGAAGCCGTCTTCTCCGTCCTTCACGAAATCCGGGATGGCGCCCACGGCAGTGGCAATAACGGGAAGCCCTGCGGCCATGGCCTCCGGGATCACGAGAGGGAACGCTTCGGTCCACGACGGCACGACGATCATCTGAGACGTCACGAACGCGGCAGCCTTGTCGCGGCCTTCGAGGGGCCCCAGGAACGTGATGCGCGGTGCGATGCCGCGACGCTCGGCTTCTGCGCGAATCACTGGCTCCATCGCGTCGCTTTCTGCGACGCCCACCAGTACGAAGCGCACCTCGGGGTGGCGCTTGATCACGCGGGGGATGGCGTCGAACAAATCGTAGACACCCTTGGGCGCGGACAGCCGCCCGACGAACAAAACGGCCCGGTCGCCGCGCGCAAGCCACGGTGCGGGCGTGTCGGCGGACATGCTCCGAAAGAGCGCGATGTCGGCCATGTTGGGTGCCCAGACGAGATCGTCGCGCTTCCACGCTTTGCCCATCTCCCGCTGATAGGTGGGGCCGAGCACGATCAAGCGTTGAGCTGCCGACATCAAGAGCCGGCCGAGGTCACGGCCGGCCCGCGTCTCGCACGAGGGGAAACGTGTGTGCAGGGTACCGTGGTAGTGGCAGACGACCTTGGCGCCCGCGAGGCGCGCAATCGCCATGAACACCCAGTCGCGCAGAAACGTCAGGCTCCCCGAGGCGTGGATCAGCGCCGCGTCCGGCCGCACTCGAACAAGCGCCCGAATCAGTCGCGACAAATCACGCACGAAAAAGAGCGGTGTTTTCCAGGTGGGGTTTTCGACCGCCATGCGCAACTGGCGCTTCGAGGTGTCCACCACGTGCAGATCGAACTCGCGCGCAAGTCCCGAACGGAGTTGCATCTCCATGATGTGTTGTACGCCTCCGAGCGGCGGCGGTTGGAGCGGGCCTACGATGAGGAGGCGGGGCCGCGGCAGGGCGAATGAGGTACGATTCATGGAGCGCGGCTGGACCAGCCCGAACTGAAGTATTGCGGGGTACTGAGACTCGTAGACGACGATGGGGTGACAGACGACGATGGGGTGACGTCGAAGGCGTCGACCACGATGGCGGTACCCGCCGAGGCCGGGTTCTTCGATCCCGTCACTTCGATCGTCAAGGTATGGCTCGTGGCAGCCAGGCCCGGCAAGGTGTAGACGGTCGTCTGGGGTACTTCCGTAGGAGCATACATATCGACAGAGTCAGCAACGACGCTCCCATCCAGGATTACTCGGGCGATCCCGCTCTGAGGTCCGCGGTAGCCGATCCAGCTGACCGAGGTCCCGGTGAAGGTGAACGTGGCTTGATCGCCCGGGGCCCCCGCTATCGCGGCGGTCCCCTCGCTGTATGGATGGTCCCGGTT
>Ga0137418_10001711_pt1 | contig 20273 bp, 22 predicted proteins | sample CZODoug3_1_2_16f_FD_122242 | JGI IMG/M metagenome (GOLD analysis project Ga0137418, IMG submission 122242) | Vadose zone soil fungal communities from Angelo Coast Range Reserve, California, USA - CZODoug3_1_2_16fungal (Hybrid Assembly) | ecosystem: Environmental > Terrestrial > Soil > Vadose...
ACAGACCGCGCCACAAACCTCAAGGCCGCCGCGAGGGAAATTTAGAAACGTTTCCAGCCGCCGCTGGCGGAGCAGCCGGCTGTCGAGGAGCCGCGCTGGTTCGGTTGCTCCAGAGCCCACGGTCCTCCAATTCCTCCGCCCACATCATGTTCTGCGTCCGCGAGACCGCTGCCGAACAATAACCCCGCTCCTTCTTGTCCGAGTCCTCCCAGAACCAGTGCATGCAGAACGGTCCAATGCAGAAATGTCCACGATAATGCATCTCGCGCGCGTACCAGGGAAAGAACTTCCACAGGAAGTGCCATTGAAGCCAATCCCGGTATGTCCATCGCCCGCGGTCGGCGACCTTCATGACGCACATTCGCATCCGGGCTTCACTCGGCGGCAACATTCCGCGCATGTCGAAAACCCTCCCGTTCCGTGTGAGGCCTTCGTACCGCAACAAATAGTACATGCGCTACGTCGAAGTCACCACATCAAAGTTGCTAGCAGCGCGATGCGGATCGCGCGACGCCTCGTGGTGCAGCGCGATTGAACGCGCGCTTGGGCAGGGCCAGCGGCAGGGCAGATAGGCGGCATCCTCGGGCGAGCCGAAAGGCCGTCCTAAAAGCGGGACCCGACGACGCGAAAATGTTTTGGCGGGACGTGGCCCAGTACGAACCCGATCCCAAAAAACCCCCGATTTAGCGCCTCGCCCCTTGGTTGCTTTGCCATGCGAATCAGCCGCTTCAAGAAGGCCGCCGACGCCTTCCGCATCAGCATTGAAGGTCAGATGCAGGCCGGGACCTATCGCGCCGCTGCGGACAAGGTGACGGTCAAGAACGCCTGCGAGAGCTTTCTTGAATATTGCAAAGGTCGGAATGAGCGCGATGAGCGCATGACGCGCAAGATGCTCGCGGTCTACAGGGGCCACGTCAACAATCACATTCTGCATCCTGAGCACGGTGTCGGTGGACGCAAGCTTTCTCAGTTCACCGCTAAGGCGGTTGGCGACTTCCGAGATCGCATTCGCACGGCCGGGGTAACGGTGGCAACGGGTAGGAAAATCTTAGCGACACTGCACTCCGTACTTGAATACGCAATATCTCAAGAATGGGTCGCTACTAATGCTGCGCATGGTGTCAGGATCATTGGCACCCGTGGTGAAGGTTCAAAGAAGATCGTGCCTCCGTCTAAGGACGACGTTCGGTTGCTGATCGATGCGGCAGGCCAGGGGTTGAGGCTCATGCTAGTATTCGCCGCGTCCACAGGTGCCCGTGCCGGTGAGCAATGGGCGGCGCGATGGCGCGATGTGAACTTCGACAAGGGTGAGTTTAACATCTCGCGCCGGGTGGATGTTTACGGGGACGAAGGCACGCCAAAGAGTTCGGCAGGCGTGAGGACCGTACCGTTGTCCGGCCAACTTGTTGCGATGCTGAAGGCGTGGAAGATTAAGTCGGGGTTTTCAAAATCGGATGACTTGATTTTCCCCAACCGAGAAGGCCGTCACATCGGCCACGACAACTTGGTTAAGCGGCGGTTCCTGCCGCTGTTCGATTTGCTGCCGACGATTGGGCGCTTCAATTGGCATGGTCTTCGGCACTTTGCGGTTTCATGTTGGATTGATGAACGGCTTGCCCCGAAGACAGTGCAGACTTTCGCGGGCCATGCATCGTTGCAGGTCACAATGGACCGATACGGGCACCTCTTTCCGAGTGACGATCATCGGAAGGCAATGGATCAGATTGCCAAGGGGCTGTTCGAATAGTCGTCAGAACGGCTGAGGAACAAGATCGCCTCCGCCATGTGCCATCCGTGTGACACGGACTCGCCGGCACGAGGTGGGACAGGCCGGGAACGCCTTGATTTCATTTGGTATCTGCCGGGATAGGATGTGCCGAACGATTTTGAACACTTCGGCACATGCAAAAGCCCGCTAAGTGATTGACCTAGCGGGCTTTAATTTGGTTGCGGGGACAGGATTTGAACCTGTGACCTTCAGGTTATGAGCCTGACGAGCTACCGGGCTGCTCCACCCCGCGATAAACCATTGCGTGCCTTGCAAAAAACCAACGCCGAAACGAATTTGGCCAACGCCTGAGGGCGCCGATCGATCCCGTCCGGAGGCTTCCTGAGAAGGCGACCCGGGCAAATGCCCTTGGGTGCGAGGGGTATGTACCAACGCTGATCTGCTTTGGAAAGGCCCGCGAGCGATCTTTTCAGATTTTATGACGGTCAAAATGCGCATTTGGCGCACCAAATCGGGCCCGTCTGGGCGCTCTTGCCAGAAACTGCGCAAAAGCCCAGCCTTGGAACCAGAAAAGCAGCTGAAATGCCTGAGGATGCCGCGATTGATGTGGTCGGCGTCTCAAAAGCCCAGCCAGCGCCGGGCCATAAAAGAACTTCAGGGGAATACGCGTGCCGGATACGTTCGATTTTGTGGTGGTGGGCGGCGGCTCGGGCGGTTGTGCGGTCGCCGGGCGGCTCTCCGAGGATCCCCGGACGTCGGTGGCGCTGCTGGAAGCCGGCGGCGCAGGGGACAACTGGGTGGTCACCACGCCGGGTGCGCTGGCGCTGATGGTGCCGAGCAAGCTCAACAACTGGGCTTTCGACACAGTGCCGCAAGCAAGCCTCAACGGCCGGGTCGGCTATCAGCCGCGCGGCAAGGGGCTCGGCGGCTCCTCCGCGATCAATGCCATGGTCTACATTCGCGGCCACCGCAGCGACTACGATCAATGGGCGTCGCTGGGCAACGCCGGCTGGTCGTTCGCCGACGTGCTGCCCTACTTCAAGCGCTCGGAAGACAATGCCGATTTCGGCGGCGACTATCACGGCAAGGGCGGCCCGCTCCCCGTCAACAAACTGCGCACCGATAACCCGGTGCAGCAAACCTTTCTGCAGGCGGCGCGCGAGGCCCAGTTTCGGATCCGCGAGGATTTCAATGCCGAGGATCACGAAGGCCTCGGCCTCTATCAGGTGACGCAGAAAAACGGCGAACGCTGGAGCGCCGCGCGGGCCTATATCCATCCGCATCTGGCAACCCGCGCCAATTTGCGCGTCGAGACCACAGCACAGGCGACCCGCATTCTGTTCGAAGGCACGCGCGCGGTCGGGGTCGAATACCGGCAGGGCACACAGACCCGCCAAATTCGTGCCCGCCGCGAAGTCATCATGGCGTCAGGCGCGTTCCAGACCCCGCAACTCCTGATGCTGTCCGGAATAGGCGATCACGCCGCGCTGGCAAGGCACGGCATCGCGACCACGCATCACTTGCCCGGCGTCGGGCAAAATCTGCAGGACCATCCGGATTTCATCTTCGCCTACATGTCCGACAGCCCATATTTCACCGGCATGTCGTTCAGTGGCATCGTGCATCAGCTTCGCGCCATCATGCAGTACCGGCGCGAACGCCGCGGACCGATGACCTCCAACTTCGCCGAATGCGGCGGATTTCTCAAAACCCGGGCCGATCTCGATGTCCCCGACATCCAGTTGCATTTCGGCATGGCGATCGTCGACGACCACGGCCGCAAACGCCGCTGGGGCCGCGGCTTTTCCTGCCATGTCTGCCTGCTGCGGCCGAAAAGCCGCGGCAGCGTCGCGCTGCGCAGCGCCGATCCGATGGCGGCACCTTTGATCGATCCGAATTTCCTCGGCGAAGTAGACGATCTGGAATCGATGGTGGCGGGCTACAAGACCACGCGGCGGCTGATGGAGACGCCGGCGCTGCGGGCCCTGGAGAAGAAGGACCTGTTTACGGAAAGCGTGCGCACCGACGACGACATCCGAGCACTGCTGCGCGCCCGCGTCGATACCGTGTATCACCCGGTCGGCACCTGCAAGATGGGCATCGGCGATCCCCTGGCGGTGGTCGATCCGAAGCTCAGGGTTTACGGGCTCGAAGGCCTGCGCATCGTTGACGCCTCGGTCATGCCGACCCTGATCGGCGGCAACACCAATGCGCCGACCATCATGATCGGCGAAAAAGCCGCCGACATGATCAAGGCGGAGATGCGGGTGAATTGATTGGCGCTTTCACCGTCATTGCGAGTTCGGTACCGGCCTTGTGGCCGACCCTACGGGATGAAACAGCGAACCGCAGGGTACGCCCCCGCTTGTGCGGCGTAAATAAAATCACGGCGTGTGGTGATTTGCCCGTCGGGCTGTTTGGTGTCGAGTCTTTTCTTTCGGATTTTCCGAAAAATATTTGTTCCCTCTGACCCAAATCACATCTAGAACTCTCGCATCCCACCCCACCAGAGGGGCGTATCATGATCGTCACGGACGCGGGGAGGGGTGCGGTGGACGCAGCAGTGTTGGGCGTGCGATGCGAGCGCAGGGCGGATTGCTCTCCGTGAGCGGTTAGCGGCATGCAAGACGACGGCGCTGCTTGCGGACGGTGAAGTCGTGTGGTCCTGACGCCTCGACGCTGGCGTCAAGTCTTGCGGAGGCTCGTTCGGCTCAACCGGGCTGGACAAAACCTTCAATCCGCAGGGCGACGGTGGCAAAAGAGCCCGATCGCCGGGGAGAGCACGAAGGAAACCGTTAAAACCATTGCGTGCGGGAACGTCGGGTGATTCCGGGGTACTCGTTGTTACTCGTGTGCGTTCTACCACTACCAAGTGCACACGAGGCCGCGGGTGCCAAGGGCATCCGGCGTTCCCCACGCCCTCTTTGGGCGTAAGATTTATCAACGGCTCGGGCGCACTGCGCGGCGAGATCGCGAACGCGTGTGTTTTAGACGTCATTGCGAGCGCAGCGAAGCAATCCATCTCGCGGCGTAAAGGAAGAATGGATTGCTTCGCTTCGCTCGCAATGACGGTTCGACAATCGAAGCGTTGTTGGCTGTTTGAAAATTGAATCTGTGCACGCGTGAACTCGCGTTAGCTCACCGCAAGCGGGAGACGGAATTTCCAGGCGAAATCAGCTGGCCGGAAACTCGACCATGGCCTCCCCGGTCGCGACCTTCTCGTCGTTCTGGTTGCGCACCATGACGTCGATCAAAACCCAGCGCGAGTTCGCCGTGGCCTGTTTCGATTTCACAATGCCGGTCGGCTGGATGGTGTCGCCGGGCCGGACCGGCTTGACCCACCTTGTTTCAAGGCGGCGGTGAATGGCGCCGGCGGGATAGGCCCAGTCGGTAATCATCCGCGAGATCAGCCCGAAATTGTTCATGCCGTGCATGATGATGCCGCCGAAATTGGTCTTGCCGAAATCGCCCTTCATATAATCGTCGTCGAGATGCAGCGGGTTGTAGTCGAGCGAGGCGTCGCAGAACAGGCGGATGGATTCGCGGCTGACCGCGAATTTCGGTCCGTCGATGGTGTCGCCCGGGCTGAGGCTTTCGAATGTCGCTGTCATGATTTCACTCCCTCGCATGTCACTGCGGCCGGATGGTCCAGCCACGGCCCGAACAAATGACGTCGCCATGCTGGTTGAAGAAGACATTGTCGTGCACCACGAACAGCCGCTCGCGCTTGATGAACTTGTCGAGCGCGCGGGCCTCAAGCCGGATGACGTCGCCGGGACGCGCCGGAATATTGTAGCTCCAGGATTGACCGGCATTGACGGTGCCGGGGCTGCGCATCCAGTCGTCGGCCGGCGTGCAGGAAAACATCAGCAGGATGTGGATCGACGGCGGCGCGATCAGCCCGCGATAGACCGTGGTCTTCGCGTAGTCCTCGTCGAAATAGATCGGATGGTCCTCGCCAACGGATGCGCAATACAGCTCGATGGCGTCCCGCGTCAGCGTGTACGGAATGGTCTTGCGCGGCTCGCCGGGGACGATGTCGTCCCAGACCTTTCGCAAATTGGCGTTTTTCCAGAAATCGGTCTCGAAGGCTTCCACCTGAGCCATTTCATCCTCCTTACGCCGTCGTTATTATCATGCCGCCTTGCGGAATTTGTTATATAGTATAATCAATTCGCCACACTGTAAAATCAAGCAACCCTGCCGGGAAAGCAAGATGACCAAACTGAAGCTGCCCAATATCGAAGACGTCGTCGCGATCGATATCCACACCCATGCCGAAGAGCCCTGCGGCATGCATGGCGACGACGGCTATGACGACTTCCAGGCGCAGATGGCCGACTATTTCAAGTCGCCGAACAAGCATCCGCCGACCGTAACGGAGACAGCGGCCTATTACCGCGCCAAGAAAATCGCCGCGGTGATCTTTCCAGTCGATGCCGAACGCGAGACCGGATTCCGCCGTTACAGCAATTACGAGATGCTGGAAGTCGCCGCCGAGAATTCCGACGTGCTGATCCCGTTCGTCAGCATCGATCCGCACAAGGGCAAGCTCGGCGTTCGCGAGGCGCGCAAGCTGATCGAGGAATTTGGCGTCAAAGGCTTCAAATTCCATCCGACCATGCAGGGCTTTTATCCCAACGACCGCATGGCCTATCCGCTGTACGAAGCCATCACCGATGGCGGCGCCATCGCGCTGTTTCACACCGGGCAGACCGGCGTCGGCTCCGGCATGCCGGGCGGCATGGGGATGCGGCTGAAATATTCCAACCCGATGTACATGGACGATGTGGCGGCGGATTTCCCCGACCTGAAGATCATTCTCGCGCATCCGTCGTTTCCCTGGCAGGAAGAAGCGCTGTCGGTCGCGACCCACAAGCCGAACGTCTATATCGACCTCTCCGGCTGGTCGCCGAAATATTTTCCGCCGATCCTGGTGCGCTACATCAACTCCATCCTGCAGGACAAGATGCTGTTCGGCTCCGACTGGCCGGTGATTACGCCGGATCGCTGGATGGCGGATTTCGCCAAGCTCGAGATCCGCGATGAGATCAGGCCGAAGGTATTGAAGGCCAATGCGCGCAAGCTTTTGAACATCTAGCACCGACCCACCGCGAGAGTACTCACGTGACCATCAAAGCCGTTGTGTTCGATGCCTATGGCACGCTCTACGACATTCAGTCGGTCGCCGCCGTTACCGAGACGGCGTTTCCCGGTTACGGCGAGATTATCACCCAGGTCTGGCGTATCAAGCAACTCGAATATACCTGGCTGCGTTCGCTGATGCGGCGCTACGAGGATTTTTCCGTCATCACGCGCGATTCGCTCGCTTACACGTTGAGATGCCTCGGTCTCAAGCACGACCCGGCCGCGTTCGAAAGCATCATCGACAAGTATCTGCATCTCGACCTTTATCCGGACGCGACCGCCGCGCTTGCGGCGCTGCGAGGCCACAAGCTGGCGATTCTGTCCAACGGCAGCACCGGCATGCTGAACGCGCTGGTTCGCAACAGCGGTCTTGACCGCGTGCTCGACGCCACCATCAGCATCGACTCCCAAAAGATCTTCAAGCCGAGCCCGGATGCCTACGCCCTGATCGAAGCGACGCTCGATGTGCCGCCCACCGACGTGCTGTTCGTATCGTCGAACCCGTGGGACGCCTGCGGCGCCAAGGCATTCGGGCTGAACGTCGCCTGGATCGAGCGGGTGACGCCGGAAGCGATGGCGCTAGCATGCGTCAAAAGCGATCTGGTTGCCCCGCTCACGATGTTCAAGGCGATCCGCACCCAGATGGACGAGCTTGGGCTGGAGCCCGACCATCGCATTCACGCGCTGTCTGAACTGCCCGACCTGGTCGCCGCCCAAGAATCTTGAACATGAGCCTTGAACATGAGTCTTGAATCCGTTCGCGCGTTTTTTGCCGAGAAGGCCCCCGATATTGCCGTGATCGAATCGCCTGACAGTTCGGCCACGGTGACGCTGGCGGCCGCGGCCTATGGCGTCGAGCCGGGGCGGATCGCGAAAACGCTGAGCTTGCGGATCGGCGAGCGCGTTGTGCTGATCGTCGCCAGCGGCACCTCCCGGATGGACAACAGGAAGCTCAAGGCGCGCTTTGGCGGCAAGCCGAAAATGCTCGGCATCGACGAAGTGGCCGAGATCACCGGCCATGAAGTCGGCGGCGTCTGCCCATTCGGATTGAAAGCGCCGCTGCCGGTTTATTGCGACCTGTCGCTGAAGGCGTTCGACGAAGTGGTGCCGGCGGCGGGCTCGACCCACAGCGCGGTGCGTATCGCGCCATCGCGAATGGCCGAACTGGTCGATGCCGAATGGATCGATGTGTGCCAGGACCAGCAGTAGCCGAAGGGCCGTCTATTCGTCATCATAGCGCCTCGGCTGATCCTCGTATCGCCTCGGCTGATCATCGTAGCGCCTCGGCTGATCCTGGTAGCGCCTCGGCTGATCGTCGCGGCGTCTCGGCGCCGCCTGCTGGTTGGCGCTGACGTCCGGTTCAAACACCGCGCGGCACGGCCTGCTGAGCTGCGGGGTGTTTTGCCGCAGGCACGCCACGATCCGGTCGACGTCCGGTATCTGGTCGCCGCAAAGCCGGAACACATCGGGCGTACAGGCCATCTGCTGTTCCATCGTTCCACGATTCTCCTGCGAAACAGCAGGGTCTTGAACGGCGATGCCGCAGCCAGTCACTATCGCAAGGCTCAGAACCACCCGGTACGCTCGCATCTCCGATCCTTCCGATTCAATTGACGTGCACTCCACGCGGGAAATGCTTCACGTCAGGCTTCAAAAGAAATGAGGCTTGGGAAGGTTCGCGCCGTACAACAAAATGTGAAAATGACCGCCTTTTTTCGAGGCACGGAGACAAGAATGCCGAGGCGCGTTCGCTATTCCACCTTGCCGATTTTTTTCACCGCCGCGATCAGGCGCGCAGAGTCCTCGGCGACGAATTTCGAAAATTCCGGCGCGTCCATGTAGGCGACCGGACTGCCCGCGGTCTCGAAGGTTTTTGTCACCTCGGGACTTTTCACCGCCTGCGCCATCGCCTCGCGCAGCCGCGCCATGATCGGCGCCGGCAGCGCGCTCTGCGCGAACAGCCCGGCCCAGATGTAGAACTCGACGTCCTTGTAGCCGAGCTCCCTGAAGGTCGGCAGATCGCGAAAGCTCGCGATCCGCTCCGCACCCCAGTTCGCCAGCACCCGCATCTTGCCGTCATCGACCTGCTGCTTCAGCGTGCCCGGCGCCGACGCCAGCGCCTGCACCGTGCCGCTCAATAGCGCTGTGAGCGCCGGACCGGCGCCGCGAAACGGCACGTGCAGCAATTTGATGCCGGCAGAGGCCGCGAACATCTCCATCGCCACATGCAGCGTGCCGTAGGGGCCCGACGAGCCGTAGGGAATTGCGCCGGGGCGTTTTTTGGCGTCGTCGACAAAATCCTGCAGCGTCTTCCATGGCGCCGACGCCGGCACTGCAAGCAGAGTGGGATCGGCGAGCACGCGCGCCACCGGCGCGAATTGCGAGACCTCGTAAGCCACGGGACGGTCGAACAGCCGGTCCGCTTCCGGCAGCACCGCCAGCGACGACAGCGTCATCAATAACGTATAGCCGTCGGCATCGGCGCGCGCCGCCGCCGCGTTGCCGATCGACCCGCCGACGCCGCCGGCGCGGTTGTCGACGATGACAGGCTTGCCGAGGATTTTCTCCAGCGCCAGCGCCACCGGCCGTGCCGCAAGATCGGCCTGGCCGCCGGCCGGAAACGGCACGATCATGGTGATATTGCGCGTCGGCCATGGCCCTTGCGCGAATGCGGAGTTCGACAGCGCGGCCTGCGCCAGCGGCAGCGCGGCGGCAACTTTCAGAAGCTCACGTCGGTTCATCGGCTGGTCTCTCCCCGAGGGTTTTTGGTTGTTGAGTGCAGCGTAGCCGAAAGCGTCGACATTGCGATAGCCGCCAGAACACAAGCCTCATTCGATATTATTTTCCCCGCTTCTTCCCCGTCGCAAAATGCTGCGCCAGAAAATCCGCCAATACCTCGACGCGGGCCGGACGGGGACCGCCGGGCGGCGTCACCAGATGCACCGCACCCTCGGTTTGCTTCCAGCCTTTCAAGATCACCTCGACCTCGCCCGACGCGATGGCGTCGCCGACGATGAAGTCCGGCAGATCGGCGATGCCCAATCCGGCCAGCAGCGCCGGCATCAGGGCCTCGCCATTGTTGACGCGCAGCGGGCCCGCGGGGCGCACGCTCGCCTGCTCGCCCGCGGCGTTGGTGTAGTGCCAGACCCCGGGCGTCGAGAGATACGCATAGCCAAGGCATTTGTGCTGCGCGAGATGCATCGGATGCGTCGGCCGGCCGTGCCGCTTGAGATATGCCGGTGACGCTACGGTATATCGCGGCACCGCGCACAGCCGTCGCGCGATCAAGGAGGAATCCGGCAGGCTCGCGATCCGCAAGCCGGCATCGAAGCCCTCACCGATCAGGTCGACCATGGCATCGCTCAAGTGCAGGTCGACCGCGACGTCGGGGTACGCCTCAAGAAACTTCGGCAGAATCGGCGCCACCTTCCTCACCCCGAACGTCATCGGCACGGCGAGCCGCACCAGCCCGCGCGGCGTCGCCGACTGCGCCAGCGCCTCGTTCTCCGCCGCCTCGCCATCGAGCAGCAGGCGTGCGGCGCGCTCGGACAGCTTTTGCCCGGCATCCGTCAGGGCGAGCCGCCGCGAGGTGCGGTTGAACAAGCGGGCGCCGAGCCGCTCCTCCAGCCGGCTGACGGCCTTGGACACCGTGGCCTTGGACAGCGCCAGTTCGGCCGAAGCCGCTGCAAACGACCGCAATTCCACGACTTTTGCGAAAATCGCGAGGCCTTCGAAATCGGGAAGCTTTGCCAACCGCGTTCTCCCATTAGGACAATTATAGAAACAATGTGTTTCGATAGTTTCTATTTATGCACCATGAGGAAGCGCATATCCACAGCCCATCGGAATTTTAGACAACGGAGAAATCCAATGACCAAATCACTCACCGGCAAGGTTGCCCTCGTTACCGGCGGCTCGCGCGGCATCGGCGCGATCGTCGGCGACAGCAAAGGCGCTGCGCGTGACCTCGGCCCGCGCGGCATTACCGTGAACGTGCTGCAGCCCGGCTCGATCGACACCGACATGAATCCAAAGGACGGCGGCGCGTTCGCCGAAGCCCAGCGCACCCAGCACGCGCTGCAACGCTACGGCACCGCGGAAGAAATCGCCGCCGGCGTCGTGTTCCTCGCCAGCCCCGGCGCGTCGTTCGTGACCGGCACGGTACTGAATGTCGATGGCGGCTTCGGCGCGTAATTCAAGCAGTTCAGCAGTGCCGGGTGATTCGCGTACCCGGCACATCAAACCAAATTCCAAACAAGGGAACATCCCATGATCGAACTCAGACCTTTTGCAAAACTCGGCAGCGCCGATCACGGCTGGCTGAAAGCCAGGCACCACTTCTCGTTCGGCAGTCACCATGACCCCAGCAATATGGGCCACGGATCTTTGCGGGTGTGGAACGACGACGAGATCGCACCGAACACCGGCTTTCCCGCCCATCCCCATGCCAACATGGAAATCATCACCTATGTCCGCGAGGGTGCCATCACCCATCAGGACAGCCTCGGCAACAAGGGCCGCACCGACGCCGGCGACGTACAGGTGATGAGTGCCGGCTCCGGCGTGCGTCATTCCGAATACAATCTGGAGCCGACACTGACAAAAATCTTCCAGATCTGGATCGAACCGACCACGGAAGGCGGCCAGCCGACCTGGGGAGCCAAGCCTTTTCCGAAATCCGATCGCTCCGGCAACTTCGTCACCATCGCCAGCGGTTTCGAGGACGACAAGGACGCACTGCCGATTCGTGCCGACGCGCGGGTGCTCGCCACCACGCTGAAGGCCGGCGAGAGCGCGGAATATGCGCCCGGCAAAACCCGCAATCTCTATCTGGTGCCGGCGGCGGGTGCGGTCGAGATCAACGGCGTGCGGGTCAACGCCCGCGACGGCGTCGCAATCCGCAACGAGGCGCGGCTGAAAATCACCGCGCTGGAAGACTCCGAACTGGTGCTGGTCGACGCGGCGTAAGGCCGTTCTGACTCGTCATGCCCGGGCAAAAGCGCGAAGCGCGTCTTCGCGCTAGATGACCCGGGCATCCATCCTTTTTCGGACGAGTCTTTCGAAGGCGATGGATTGCCGGGTCAAGCCCGGCAATGACGAATTTAATTTCAATCTGCTAACCCTCAACCTCACGGAAACCAACCATGACAAAAGTTCTCGTTCTCTATTATTCCGCCTACGGTCACATCGAGACGATGGCGAACGCCGTCGCCGAAGGCGCCCGCGAAGCCGGCGCCACCGTCGACATCAAGCGCGTGCCCGAACTGGTGCCGCCGGATGTCGCCAAAGCCTCCTACTACAAGGTCGATCAGGCAGCGCCGGTCGCGAAGATCGAAGACCTCGCCAATTACGACGCGATCATCGTCGGCACCGGCACCCGCTTCGGCCGCATGGCATCGCAGATGGCGAACTTCCTCGATCAGGCCGGCGGCCTCTGGATGAAAGGCGCGCTGCACGGCAAGGTCGGTGGCGCCTTCACCTCGACCGCGACTCAGCACGGCGGCCAGGAAACCACGCTGTTCTCTGTTATTACCAACCTCCTGCATTTCGGCATGACCATCGTCGGCCTGAACTACGGTTTTGCCGGCCAGATGAAGCTCGATGAAGTCACCGGCGGCTCGCCCTATGGGGCAACCACGATCGCTGGCGGCGATGGCAGCCGCCAGCCATCCGAAAACGAGCTGGCGGGCGCGCGCTATCAAGGGCGCGTGATCGCGGAGACCGCGAAAAAACTGCATGGCTGATGCGTCGCGGGCGGCATTCTCCTCGGCGAATGCCGCCCTATTTCGGTCATGGGGACGATGGACTTCGCCATGATCGAAATTCTCTTTATCTATCAACTGGCACGCAAACCGGTGCAGGCCGTTGCGCGGCGTTGGTGGTGCCGCAGCCTGTTCCGCGCAACACGCGGCAAGCGCCGCTGCCCGGAATGCCACAATTCGTGAACCCGGCGCCATTCGTTCAAATGGTGACCCGGTCGATGAAACGGCGGAACCAGACCGCATTGAGGCGGTTGGGTCACGCGCAACCGCGCCTGGAGATTTCGAAATGACCAACAAGCCCGACCCGAAAGATACCAAGAGCCCCGCCGAGCCGCATCCCGGCATGATGGGCGACGGTACCGAGGAACAAAACCTCGGTCAGCCCGGAAATCCCGATGCCCGCATCAAGAAAGACGAAGTCGACGCCGCCTTCGCCAAGGACCCGGCCAAGAAAAAATAACCCGCATCCCCAACGCTTGCGAGTTCGCATATAAAGGCCGGGCCGGATCGCGCCCGGCCTGTTCGTATCAGGAGATGCCGATGCCAGCCGATTGCGGTGAACCATGAACAGCGCCTTGCAAGCCCCTTGGCCAGAATTGCCGACGGCAGCCTGGCGCGAGACCTATGCGACGCTGCATCTATGGACCCAGATCATCGGCAAGATTCGCCTGGTACGCTCACCCTGGCTCAATCATTCCTGGCACGTCGCGCTGTACGTCACCGCGAGGGGACTGACGACCTCGCCGATACCCGACGGCGTCAGGACCTTTCAGATCGACCTCGACTTGATCGATCATGTTTTGCGCGTTTCCACCAGCGACGGCGCGCAGCGGCAGTTTGCGTTGGCCGGACAATCGGTGGCAAGTTTCTATGCAGCGATCATGGCCGCACTTTGGGAAACCGGCATCCACATCGCCATCGACGAAATGCCCAACGAATTGCCGGAGCCGATCCGGTTTTCGGAGGACAAGAAACATGCCTCCTATGATCCGGCCGCGGTGCGGAGCTTCTTGCAAATTCTCGTGAACGTCGACCGCGTGTTCAAGCAATTCCGCACCGGCTTCCTCGGCAAGGCGAGCCCGGTCCATTTCTTCTGGGGCAGTTTCGATCTCACGGTGACACGTTTTTCGGGGCGCCGGGCCCCGCGCCATCCCGGCGGCATACCTCACCTCTCCGACGACGTCGCCTGCGAAGCCTATTCGCACGAGGAGAGCAGCGCCGGCTTCTGGCCCGGCAGCGGCGCGATCGATTATCCGGCGTTCTATTCCTATGCCTATCCGGAGCCGGCAGGCTTCCGCGCCGTCAAAGTTCGCCCCGACGCGGCGTTCTTCAGCGAAGCCTTGGGCGAATTCATCCTGCCCTATGACGCCGTCCGCACCGCCGCGGCGCCGGATCAGGCGCTGCTCGAATTTCTGCAAAGCACTTATGAGGCCGCGGCCAACGCCGCCAAATGGGATCGCGATGCGCTGGAATGCGCGCCGGGCCAGCCGGGCGTGGTGCGGCAGATTTAATTCTCTTCCCGCGACGGCGGCCGGCCAAGCACGCGTCGCACATAGGGGGCCAGTCGCGGATAGCGGCGAAGCTCGCACGCGGCGCGCTCGCGCAGCGCGTAAGGCAATCCGCGCCAGCTGAGCGATGCGGTGATATCCACCAACGGCAGCGGCGCCACGCCAAACCGGCGCTTATAGGCGTAGTTCACAATGCTGAAGTCAAACTCTCTGATGCCGTCCTTGTGCAGGGCAGCGATGGAGCGTTCGATAATCAGCCGGCCCGGCGAACAGTTCGACCACTTCGCGCCGGCATTGCTGATGCGCACCATCACGTAGCGTGAACCGCTGCGAATGCCGAGCAGGGTCGCGACCACCTCCTCGCCGACCGATAGCGCCGACACCACGACATAGCCGCTCTCAACGCCATTGCCGACCAGATTCCGGTAGAACGCGGCGCAGGTTTCGTCATTGAGAATGAAGTTCAACCCGAGGTGCTGCATTCGCGTGCCCTGCTGGATCTCCATGGTCGAGAGAATCCGCAACGCTTCTTTTTTTTCGGTAACGATCTTGAACGCCGCGGCGGGGTCGCGCGTGAACACCCGCCAGCTTCGCTCCAGCTCCTTGCGCACGGTCCGTTCAAGGGTATAGCGCCAGGCATCGAAATCATCGCCCGTGGTGACGATGTTGCCGTTCAGCGAACACGGGCCGGCGCCATCGAGCAGCGCCAGCGGATTGGGCCTGCCGTCGAGATCGACCAGCATCTTGCGCAGCCGAATGAAATCGGCGCCGCCGGGCATCCGCCGCAGTGCGGCCTTCAGATCGCGCCACAACGCACGCGCCCCCTTGGCATCGCGCGGCGCCGCCGCGGTCAGCATCGGCGCATTATAGTCAGTCAGCTCGAGATCGGCGAATTCGACGATCCGGATGCCCTTTTGCAGGCGGCGGATCAGCGGCAACAGCGCGACCTGTTCGCCGGTCGCCGCATCGCAGATGATGGCAATCAGCGGCTCGACATCATCAGGGCCGGCAAACGCGTCGTACCATGCGTCAAGCCATTGAGGATGCTGGAACGGCGTCGCCAGGCTGAGATCGTTCAGGCGCGCCGCCGCCTGTTTCCAGTCGCGGACAAACTCAACGCGGAACCGGGCCGCGCGAGAAACCGGGCGCGCGCCCGATTTCACAGCCGCCGTCGTCAATACCGTCATCGCAGGTCTGCCGTGCTCACGCCGCCTTCGACACGTCGACGATCTTGCCGGGTTCGGCGGCGTCGAGGCGGAAGTCGATCGGGCTGCGCGCGCTGCGCTCACGCCGGACCCAGCTGCTATCGCGCAGCAGTCTCCCCATCACCCTCTTGGCGAAGTAGGATGGACCACGCAGATTCCGGCTCTTCGGCTGATAGCCGAAGCGATGGCGCAGCATGCCGTTGGCGAAGTTGACGACCTCGGAGCGACGAATTTCGTCACTGCTGTAGGAGATGGTCATCGAAACGCTGAAAGTGTCGAGGTTCTCCACCCGATGCGGCGCGTTGAGCGGCCAGCTCAGCATCTGGCCGGGTCCGATATCCAACATCTTGGCATGATCGTCGTACCAGGCCTTGTAGGGAAGATCGACTTCGACATTGAAGAGCGTGATGTCTTCGAGATGCTGCGGCGTAATGAACGGCGCGGTGTTCGGGTAAACATAGACGCGCTTGCGTCCGGCGATCTGGACCAGGCTCTGCGAGGGCAGGTCGGCATGGTAATAGACCTCTGCGCGCGGCGACGAGATCAGGATGCCCTCCTGATGGCCTTTCGGCACCTCGAAGCCGGGTACCTTGGCGGCGATTTCCTCGAACATGCGATCGACCAACTGGCGATAGCGGCTATCGACCGAGCCGACTTCGCGCAGGTTGAGCCAAAGTTCGCCGCGGGAGATCGCGTCGATCACCTCGCTGCCTCTGAGATTGCCGATGTCGCCCTCGCGCCATACGCGGCTGGAGCCACGGGCGCCGGTCTGCACAATGCTGTAGTGCCGGCGCGGATAGCCCTCGATCAGCCTGGCGAGATCGTCCATCGAGAACGCCGGCGAGTTGTGCATCTCATGCTCGAGGCGGATCGGCTGGTGACTCCACAATTCGGAATGCGTCTCGTCCCACTTGCTGAAGATCTGGCTCGTCGTCATTGTCGCGCCCCTCCCGGCTTCCTGTCTTCCGTTGGCTCGGTAACGACCATCCCGGGGCGCTTTTTTCAGCGCTGTCCCGAAAACATTCTGCCGTCGCCTCGCGGCATCGTCAGCTGTCCCGATATGAGACGGCTGGTCGACCTTCACCTGCTATTTGGCAAGAAGGGTGCCGCACGGCAGGCGAAACCGCTAGCCCGAAGATAATGTCCGGGATGTATGGCTAACGCGAGTGTTCTCGAAGCGGCACGGCACCCGCACTGCACAATGACTTCAGACCCCGCGCGCGGGCCCGGATTACGGTCGATCGGCAAACACATGGGCTTGCAGCCCCGCCCCATGCAACGGCGCGTCCTTGTCGTCCAACGAGGCCGCAGCTGAGGTAACGCGTTGTACCGGCGATGGACCGCCCCTCATCACGCACAAAAATGACTGGAACGAATCCGCCGGCCTCCGCTTGAGTTCTCGGTTTTGTTGCGCAAGGAGTTCGGTTTGAACACGCCCGATCAAGAAACGGTATTGCGCGCGATGGAGGATGCGCGTCGCATCCTGGCGGAATATATCGCACCCGGCCAACACGACGCGATGCACACTGTCGAGCGCCTGCTCACCGTGCTCGACAAGAGCGACGTTGTGCATGCCCTCGACCGAATGAAACGATGCAGAGTTCAGCGGCTGGTCGATTGAACGGGGACCTCCCGTATCGTCGCACGTTGACGGCGCAGCCGCGCGGATCTCAGCGCGGTTAGGCTCGGGCGTCGCCCTGCCGTCGGCGCGGCGTCCGGGCCGCCGAGATGCCCGGCTTCTCAGGCCGCGTGTGTCCCGATCGCAACAGCTTTCTTGTTTCTCGCATGGAGCAGAACTTTTGACTCCACACCACCAACGAGCGGCGTAATCTGAAAACACCGGGGCTGAGGGTGCGGTTTCAGTTCCAAAGTATTTTGAGCCCGGCGGGCCGCTGGTCATACTCCCGGTGGCCCCTTTTCATCGTCGAGCGGGCCTTCAGCGCTCTACAGCTCCTTGATCTGCACCTTGCGGAATTAGACCACGCCGGAGCCGTGTTGGAGCGCGAACGATCCGCCTAAATGTTTGCTGTCCTGCACGTCGGCGGTTTTTTCACCGTTCAGCACGACAACAAGATGCGGACCCTGCGCCGTGATTTCATAGACATTCCATTTGCCGGCGGCCTTCGGCATCGGATCGACCTTCTACGCGTCTTGCACCGCGGGAATGAGACCGGCTAGCATGAACGCAATGAAAAGATGAGCTGGCGGCAGCGCTTCAATTCGCACAAATCAACGGAGGAAACCATGAAGGCCACAAAACGGTTTTGGCGATACCTCGCGATGCCGCTCGCTCTCGTCGGCATGCTGAGCCTAAGCTCGGCGGCCGAACTCAATCCCGCCGCGGTGATCTACAAATTACCGGATCAGATTCCGTGGAGCCCGGTCGACGCCCGCGGCGCGCAGAACGCTGTCGTTGTTGGCGATCCGGCCAAGCCGGGGTTTTATGCCGTCTACACCAAGTGGACCAAGGGCGATCATTTCAGCCGGCCGCATTTCCATCCCAACGACCGTTACATCGCCGTATTGCAGGGGACCTGGTGGGTGGGCTCCGGCCCAAAATTCGACCCCGCCAACACGACCGCAATGCCGGCGGGAAGTTTCGTCACGCATTTCGGCAAGCAGGTGCATTGGGATGGCGCCAAGGACGAGGACGCCGTGCTTTTGATCATGGGCGAAGGGCCGGCGACATCGACCGCCGCGGAGGAGAAGTAGGAGCCAGCAAGCATGCGCGGAGCGGCTGCTGCCGCGTTGCCAATGGGGCGCATGAGGCGCACCCTTGCAACTCGTTAGCCACGCTCTCCCGAGGCCCCGATGATTGGTTTCACACGGCCGCCCTGCGACGCCGGAATCATTCGCGCGACACCGGCTGCTCCCGCGGCGTTGTCGCGACGGCACAAGCGGATGACGCTGGCAGCGACGATCCTCGGGTCGAGCATGGCGTTTATCGACGGCTCGGTCGTGAATATTGCCCTGCCCGCCATCCAGCAGGCGCTGCAGGCGAACGCGGCTTCCACGCAGTGGATCGTGAACGGCTACCTGTTGCTGCTCGGCGCGCTGGTGCTGGTCGGAGGCTCGGCTGCCGATCTTTACGGCCGCAGGCGGATTTTCCTGGTCGGCATTGCAATATTTACCGCGGCCTCCATTGCCTGCGGACTCTCGCCCGACATCACGGTGCTCGTTGTCAGCCGCGCGGTTCAAGGACTGGGCGCCGCACTGCTGATACCGGCCAGCCTCGCGATGCTTGGTGCCACTTTTGACGACCATGAGCGCAGCCATGCGATCGGGACCTGGGCGGGTGTCGGCGCGCTGACGGCGGCGGCTGGTCCCGTGCTCGGCGGCTGGCTGGTCGACCAGGTGTCGTGGCGTGCGATCTTCCTGCTGAATGTTCCGCTGGCGGTTGCCGCGGCCGGACTTGCGGTCTTCTTTGCCGGCGAAAGCCGCGATGAAAAGGCCAAGCCGCTCGACTGGAAAGGCGCGGTCGCGGTCGCCATCGGCCTTGCCGCAATCACCTGGGGATTGGGCGCCATTCCGGCGTCGGGATTTCAGGACAAAGCCGTGCTCGGCGCGCTGGGCGCGGGAATAGCGTTCCTGATATTGTTCGTCGCGATCGAGGCCCGCTCCCGCGAACGGGCGATGATGCCGCTGTCGCTGTACCGCTCGCGCAATTTTTCCGCAACCAACACCGTGACGCTGCTGCTCTACTTCGCCCTCGGCGGCGTGATGTATTTTCTCCCCTTCGGCCTGATCCGGCTCGGCGGTTATTCCGCGACGCAGGCCGGCGCGGCGCTGCTGCCGTTCGCATTAATCATGGGGTTCGGAGCATCGTTCGCGGGTGCCGTCTCCGACCGTTTCGGGCCGCGGCTGTCGCTGACCACCGGGCCCATCATCGCTGCCTGCGGATTGGCGCTGCTCGCCTTTGCCGACCTCGGAAAATCCTATTGGGTCGGCGTGTTTCCAGCGATCGGCGTGCTTGCGATCGGCGTGACCATCACCGTGCCGCCGTTGACATCGACGGTGATGGCATCGGTGGGTGAAGCTCACGCCGGCGTTGCTTCCGGCGTCAACAATGCCGTTGCACGCGTGGCCGGCCTGTTTGCCGTCGCGGCGCTCGGCGCGCTGCTGTTCGCGAGCTTTTCGCATCACCTTGCCGGAACGCCACCCGCGCACGCCAACGAAGCATTGAATGCGGTTCTGGCCGGCCGGGCCGACGTCACCGGCGGCGCAACCGCCGCATTCGATCGCGCGCTGCGCACGGTGATGCTGGTGACCGCACTCTGCGCCGCGCTTGCCGGCGTCGCGGGCTGGGTGTGGATCCGGCCGATCGGTTCGGAAGCGACACCCTGAGACGCAACTTTTCAAGAAATCGCGCGTTGCACATTTTCAATGATTTCAGGGAGATGAGATATGGCCGATCATGTCGACCAGCACGTGCATCTGAACAAGTCTGGCGCGGATGTGACGTCGCACTGGCAGCACGGACAACAGTAAACGCATCGGCGCGCGTTGCGCCCGTTGCAGATAGGCGTATGATCTCGGAGGATCAGGGGGAACTTCAATGCATCAGGCCGCGAATGTGCAATTTGAACGCGCCGTGCACGAATTCGGCCGATGGCGCGCTGTCCCCGAAGACGCGAGATCGCCGGCTCCGGCATGGTGGTGGGGGTCGGCGTTCGAGGTACTTGGCGTGCCGCAACCGATGCCGGCGGCGTGGTGTGCAAATCTGGAATTGCCGGATAGCGCCACCTACGCCGCGGGCGCGGCAATTTTTCTCAATGCGCTCGCCGGCCAGACGTCGCTGCCCTGGCCCGGCGAATTTCCGCGCAAGGCAGGACATTCGGGTGTTGGCTAGAGCGGGATGACTTTTCTTCGAATCGTCATCCGCTCTATCTTTTTGTTTGAGCATGATCTCCGCGCAAACGCT
>Ga0137418_10001712_pt1 | contig 20272 bp, 14 predicted proteins | sample CZODoug3_1_2_16f_FD_122242 | JGI IMG/M metagenome (GOLD analysis project Ga0137418, IMG submission 122242) | Vadose zone soil fungal communities from Angelo Coast Range Reserve, California, USA - CZODoug3_1_2_16fungal (Hybrid Assembly) | ecosystem: Environmental > Terrestrial > Soil > Vadose...
AGTACTTGCTGGGAATCTTGCCGCCACCGGCAACTTGCGCGGAACTGGGAAAGAATGAACCCGAAGCGCCGTCGCCTTCCTCATCCATCGTGGCGGTCGGCATGTGCGGATTCTGAATGCGCGCCCGACTGCTCCATTGGGCATGACGGCTGTAGTTCGCCAGCGCGCTTAATCCGGCCAGCAATACTAGACACGCCGCCATCCGGGTGATTCGTGGCAAGACTCCAACCGCGAGCCATCCGCGCCGCGCTGCCCAAACGCTGAGCAGCAGCGCGCCCGCGAGCACAGACACGCCCATGTGCCAATTCAGCCACTGATAATTCGAATGCCGGGTCCCGATCTTCAGCAATACCAAGCCCGGAACACCGCCCGCCAGGAGCACTAGCCACGCCAGCCTCGCCGCCCAGGATTGTTGACGAAAATTCCGCAGCAGCCACGGCAGTACGAACAGCATGGCTACCACGCCGCCAAAAGCATGCAGCAACACAACCGCGGGATAAATCAGATTGGCTTGCGGAAAGGCGTACAGATACGCCGCCGAAACAAACAGCGCAACAACGAGGAGGGAGAGCTTAGGGCCTGGAAGCGGCCAGCGCTCCCCTAGCGAATTCATATTTGGTTCCAACAAAGCCAGTGTCCGTGGGGTCTGGCCGGCCCAACCTCGGCCATCGTGGGGCGCCCGGCTGAGGCTGACACGGTTTACTTTGCCGCGACCTGCGCCTCGACGTGGTCAATCACCAGCGCCTCTGACCCGCCGCGCTTGAAAACCTTCCCTGTGGCCGTCACCTTCTGTCCGGCAAACGGCAGCAGCTTGCTGTTCTGCTCCGTCGAAGGCGTATCGCCCGAAATCGGCCAATAAATTTCGCCTGCGGGAGTCAGAATCACAAGCGGCGATCCACCCTTGGCGCAGGCCGTCGCGCATTCTGCGCTAATCGGCTTCTTCAGCCCCTTGGTAAAGGCGCAAGCGGAATCGAGCACGTAGCCCTTCACCGTTACCGCCTTGTCCGCCGCTGGTTTCTTCGCGGCTTCATCTCCAAAAGCGAGGGCTAACAACCCGAACAGAACGACAAGGACGGCAAGTTTGTAGCTGCGAATCATGGACATCTCCGTGAAGGTAAGGTCAAACTGCTTGAGAAAAAGTGCGATCAGGAGCCCTTCTGGACAGCTCGAAGCCGCTACCCAGAAGGACCAGTGAGACTGACGCAAAATCTATTCTTGCTCCCGAAGCGGCACAATAGTGTAAAAGCACTAGAAACCCATGGCCTGCGCTCCGCTGCTCGCGCAGCCTGGCAACCCTGCGCACCAGGTTCGGTTGGGGTATCGGACCGGCATGCCTCTGTTGACGATTTCGTTGCGCAACCGGTCCTGTAAACCGCGCGGGAAAACAGCGGCTCGTCTTCTTCTCGCAACCACGACCGCAGCGCAAGCAGCCTCGTCTTATCGGAGAACCCCGCACAAACTCAGAATCCTGTTTTCGCGAGAATTCCCTTCCCCTCGACGCAGTCGTAGGCCCGTCCCGTGGCCAGGTCCTTAAACTCTTCCGTCCGACCGTTGGGCCATTGAACAATGGCGCGCGCAATCTTGTCCAGCTTCGCCACCCCAAACGTCACGGGCAACTCGGACTGCGAAAGATAGCTCGACCCGCCCTTGACCAGCCGCGACTGGGTCACGCCTCCGTGCTCAATTCTTACGGATGCACCGATGGCATCACGGTTGGATTGGGTACCCGTCAGGTGAAAACGAATACTGCGGTTTCCGGCCAGCTGATCGTTGCGGTAAAGATAGGCAGGGCCATTGTTGGTCGTCATCAGCAAGTCGAGATCGCCGTCGCGGTCGAAGTCGCCGTAGGCCAAACCGCGGCCGACCTTGGCTGAGCGGAAGCCTTCCCCGAGGCCCTCGGCCACATCGCGAAACATCCGCTTGCCGTTATTCAAGAAAAGCTGCGGCGGCTGCGCGTAACCCACATTGCCCCGAATGTTGCGCACGGTGTCATCGATATGGCCATTGGCCACCACCAGGTCGAGAAAGCCGTCGAGATCTGCGTCAACAAATGCGCAGCCAAATCCTAACGTAGTTTTCGAAGGAAGCCCCACGCCAGCTGGCGTCGCGATATCCTCATAAGCGCCCTTACCCGTAAAGCGATAGAGGCCAATCATCTCGTTGTCGAAATTCGTCATGGCGATTCCCACCGCTCCGGAGTTTTCGAAGTCGCCAATATCGACGCCCATGCCAGCGCGCGCTTTGCCTTCGTTGCTGAAAGCGAGGCCCGCCTCCACGGCCACGTCCTTGAATGTGCCGTTGCGCTGATTGCGATAGAGCTTGTTGGGCTGGGTATCGTTGGCGACCAGCAGGTCGGGCCAGCCGTCCTGGTCGTAGTCGAGCAGCGCCACGCCCAACGACTTCGAACTGCTGTCGAATATGCCGCTGTTTGCCGTTACCTCTTCGAAGGTTCCGTTTCCACGATTGTGGAACAACCAGCATGTCTTGCCCTGGTAAGCTTCCGGCGTGCAGTACGATTTGTGTTTGCCGTCCAGGCTGCAAAATACATCGTGTTCCGGCGACCATTTTGTGTAGTTGCAGACAAAAAGGTCTAAGTTCCCATCGCGATCGTAGTCAAACCAAAGTGCCGATGTGCTAAATCCAAGCCGCCCGCCCAGACCGCTGGCGTCGGTTACATCAACAAACTTTCCCTTGCCGGTGTTCTTGAAGAGGCGGTTCTGGCCCACCGAGGTGATGAGGATGTCGGGAAAGCCATCATTGTTGAAATCGCCAACGGCCACGCCCATGCCGTACATTTCCACATCCAAGCCCGCGCGCCGAGTCACATCGGTAAACGTACCGTCACGGTTGTTGCGATATAGCTGAAGCGTCGAGCGCTGCTTCTTGTGTCCCGGCCAGTCCATCGCGTTGACCAGCAAGATATCCTGCCAGCCGTCGGCGTCGTAGTCGAGAAAGGCACAACCTGAGCCCAGCGTTTCGGGCAGAAGTTTGCCCCCGTACGCGCCGCTATTGTGGTGGAAACGAATGCCCGCCGCTCCGGTCACGTCGGCGAAGCGAAATCCCGTGGCAGGTGGAGGCACCGCGACGGCGTTCCGGCGCAACAGAGCAGCAGAGGCCAAACCTGCCGCTCCCCCGAGGAAATCGCGCCGGTTCATGGAATATTCACCAAACCGTTGCGAATGGCATACACAACCAATTCGGCGGTCTTGTGAATTCCCAGCGCATCCATGATATTGGCTCGATGCACGGCAACGGTGTTGGCGCTCAGGCCCAGTTTCGCCGCGATTTCCTTATTCGACTGTCCATCGACAATGTGTTGCAGAACCTCGAGTTCGCGAGCCGTCAGTGCGGACGAACTCTCTCCCTTCAGCGTGGCTGTTTTCGCCACCTGCGGATCGAGCACGATTTCCCCCCGTGCCACACGCCGGATCGCTGTCACCAGTTCCATGTCCACAATGCTCTTCAGCAAATAGCCGCGAGCCCCGGCGTCGAGCGCCTGATGTACCCAGGTTTCCTCCGAGTGCATGCTCAACATCAGCACGGCCGTAGCGGGATTCGCCGCGAGAATTTTGCGCGTCGCATCCAGGCCGTTCATGTTCGGCAGAGCGCAATCCATCACGATCACTTGGGGTCGAAGTTCCTTGGCCACGCGCACCGCCTCGGCGCCGTCGCTAGCCTCACCGACGACCGCCAAGTCGGACTCGTCTTCGAGGATGCGCCGGAAACCCCGCCGCACCAGACCGTGATCATCGACCAGAAGGACGGTGATCTTGCTCATTGCGTTTTCAGACATTCCGCTCCTATTTAGTCTGTGGAACATCTACTCGCACCAGTGTTCCACCTCCCTCTACATTGTTAATGGCCAGCGTCCCGCCCAGCAAGCCCGCGCGCTCCCGCATCGCCACCAAACCAATGCCGTGTTGGCCGGCCTGCGGCGCAAATCCCTTCCCGTGATCTTCCACTTCCAGTTGCAGCCTCGCGGGCAGAAAGCGTAGTCGCACCCAGGCCTCACGCGCCCCGGAGTGCCTCACCACATTATTCAATGCCTCTTGCAAGACGCGGTAGATGTGAACACCCGCACCGCGCTCCACAGCAAAGCCGGCGCCTGTTTTTGCGTACGAAATGGCAATTCCGGTTTGCCGCTGCAGGACGGGCAAGTACCACTCAATTGTCTTTTCGAGACCGGCTTCCTCCAACATTACCGGGTGCAGAGCCTGCGACAAACTGCGGACGTTGTTCAGCGACGCCTGTGCAATCTCCGATACCTCCTGCAAATCCCCCCGCAGCGTCGAGCCCTCCGGCGCGTGCTTCCCAGCCCGTTTCAACATGGACCCGATCGCGGTAAGCACCTGCCCGAACTCGTCATGCAGTTCCCGTGAAATATGCAGCAGGGTCGATTCCTGCGTCGAAATCAGTTTCTGCGCCAGCTCGCTGCGTTGCCCAGAGAGCTCCTCCAACTGCGCGAAAATACGGCGGTTGACGCCGATCACATACAAGCTCGTCACCGTAATGGCCAGCAGAGTCGCGGTCAAGAATAAGTAGACGCGATTCTGCACGCGGTCATAAATCGCACCCACACGCGCCGCCGCCTGCTCTTCCGTTTCATTGTTCTCGACCAGCAGCCGCGCCACCGCCGTATTGATCCCCGCCAAACGCGCCTGCAAGGAGAGGCGTATTTGTTCCCTCGCCTCCTTCTCATGGCCGCTACGCGCGAGCGCAAATGTGCGTTCTGTGGCATCCCAAAACTGGGTGAGCGAACCGCGCAAGAGCGCGCGCTGCTCCGCCGAACCTTCGACCACGGCAACCCCTTCTTCCCGCTGCAGCGCATCGTCCAAATCACCGTGGATGCGTGCGAACTGGGCTGACCAGGCCGTCAAAGGATAGGGCTCGTCCGCGTCCAGCATGTCGCGCATGGCCAGCGCCAGTGAATTCAAGTCATTCTGGATGCGCAACAGCTGCAGCGAATCTTTCCGGTTCCGATCCGCTAAGTCACTCTGCAACTGCCGCAACCCTCGAATCTGCGCTGTAATGTAGCCGGAATAAGCAATCACGGCGGCAAGGGTCAGCACCAGGCCGACCAGCAAACCGGCGGTGGGCGATCTCTGCGTTGAAGAGTTAGGCGGCACGAGCCGAGGATATAACGCAAACGGGAAAAGCGCTAACTGCCGGAAGAAGTTGATCGGGTGCGTTTGCATGGTCTGGAAGCGGGGTCCTACACAGAGCGCCGGAGCATTCCAGCCGATGTGCCGTGCAGCCTGCACCAGAGTTCGAATCGCCGCCTGGCCCACGGAGAATGAGTCCCCGCCTCATGAACCGCATCCGGCGGCTCATGGTTGACGATTGTTCCGCCCTGCGGAAAACGCCCGTGAAGCTTCCGCTGAGTCACCACCACGTCCCCTGCACTCCCCCTTGGCAACCCAAGGTAAATTGCGGTAAACAAAGACCTTATAGGTTGGGAAGGGGCCGGACACGGGTTTCGCCGGCGCGCGCACGAAAGCGGGGAGTCTTGGCGTGTCTTTGCGTTTCCTGTTTGCGTTTCTTGTTTGCCGCTCCCCGGGAGGATGTGCTACGGTGCGTTAGGAATGCGTCGCGTACTCGCCATCTTCGTGCTGCTAGTGACCGGCTCCTGTTCGGTCGCTCCCCTGGCGCTTGCGACCACGTACTCAGACACGCCTGCCTGCTGTCGCCGGGACGGAAAACACCGCTGTCAGTCGGGAATGTCGGATATGGCCGGTATGTCCGCGGATGGCGCTCCCGGACTTCGCGCCACCGTCGCCGGCTGTCCGCATCGCTCCCCGAGCGCGACTCCAGTCTCTGCGGGACAGGCTAAGAACCCTGAATTCTCTGTGCCCCAGCTGCCGGACGCAACTCTGGTGCCCGTTCCCAATTCGCTCGGTTTTAGGTCTGCGCCGGTTCTGCACAACTCCGAACGCGGTCCTCCCTCCTCGCACTAGCTCCAAACCTCCAACGTTTTTTTCCACAACATAGGTTTGTCAGCGTCCGCCCGCTGTATCCGTCGCGGCTGTCCGCGCGCCGCGGGGCGTGCAGAGGGATCCCATGAAGCACCTCATTCGAAACGTTTTAGCTGCTCTTACAGTTACCGCCTGCTTACTCCCGGTCACCGCGCTGGCCACGATTTTTGGGTCGGTTCGAGGAATCGTACATGATCCTCAACATCGGCCAGTGCAGGGGGCAATGGTGATGCTGCGCGCTCGCGCCTCCGACTGGTCCAAGACCACCGAGACCAACGCTGAGGGACAGTTTTCCCTCAACGCCGTGCCGATCGGCGATTACGCGATCAGCGTAGCCAGCCCTGGGTTTACGCAGACAGAGCAGGCGATCGAAATCGCGTCCGGCTCGGCGCCGGTCGTCCACTTTCAGCTGCGCGTCGCGAGTGCCAAGGAAACGGTCGACGTAGCCGAAAACCTCGAGGTTGTGCCGACCAACTCGGCCACGCCCACCACGCTCGTGAGCCGGCTGGACATTGAGAGAACCCCCGGCGCATCCCATAGCAACAGCATGGCCATGATCACGAACTACGTCCCTGGCGCCTACGTCACGCACGACCAACTTCACATCCGCGGCGGCCACCAGACAAGCTGGCTGGTGGATGGCGTTCCCGTGCCCAACACGAATATTGCATCGAATATCGGCCCGCAATTCGATCCCAAAGACATCGACTATATGGAAGTCAACCGGGGCAGCTACGGTGCCGAGTTTGGTGACCGGACCTACGGGGTATTCAACATCGTCCCGCGCTCGGGGTTCGAGCGCAACAATCAGGCGGAGCTGGTGCTCAGCGCTGGCAACTTCAATCAAACGAACAATCAATTGAGCTTCGGCAGCCACACCGGGCGCTTCGCCTACTACGGCAGCGTGAATGGAAACCGTAGCGATCTAGGGTTGCAAACGCCGGTTTCGAAAGTGGTCCACGATGCGGTCAACGGCTATGGCGGTTTCGGGTCGTTGATTTTCAACGTTGATCCGTCCGATCAGCTACGTCTTGTGACGTCAGCGCGTAGAGACTATTACCAAATTCCGTATGATCCGTTCCCGAACGACATCGAGAACGCCGATATCGCTGCCAACGGCTTTATGGCGCAGTATCCCAGCTTCGGCCTGCGCGACGCCAACCACGAATCCGATGCCCTGGCTAATTTTTCCTGGGTCCACACCTTCAATTCACGAATGTTATTGACGGTGTCTCCGTTCTACCACAGGAACACGGCAAACTATGATGGCTCGCCTGCCGATAACCCCATCGCCACCACCGACCGCCATACCTCCACATACGCTGGCGGACAGGTAAGTTTCAGCGCCAGCCTGGCGAAGAACGATCTACAGGTCGGCTTCTATGGTTTCCACCAGAACGACAGGCAGTTGTTTGGCATCATTTACAATGACCATACCAACACCCCACCTTTTGCGGAAAATGATGCTTCTAGCGGCAGCTTGACCAGTTTTTTCCTCGACGACAAGTTCAAACCATTCTCCTGGCTGACCCTGACCGCCGGAATGCGGCCTACGCACTTTAGCAGCAGCAGTTCCGAGAATGCCATCAGCCCCCGCTTCGGCGCTGCACTTCATATCCCACGCCTCAATTGGACGTTCCGGGCATTTTACGGACACTATTATCAAGCGGCGCCTCTGCTGACCGTCGGCGGCCCTTTCAAGGAACTTTGCGCAACCAGCAGCTGCGCATTCCTGCCGCTCCGGGGCGAACGCGACGAGGAGCATCAGTTTGGGGTCACGATCCCTTACCGCGGTTGGGTCCTCGACGCAGATAACTTTAAAACCAGCGTCCACAACTTCTTCGATCACGGCTGCATCGGATCGGGCCTGTGCCTTCCACTCACCATTGAGCGGGCGGCGATTCAAGGCTGGGAGCTGACTCTGCGCTCTCCACGCATCGCCCATCGCGGACAAATCCACCTGGCGTACTCGAATCAAGTGGCCTTGGGCGGCGGCGCCATCAACGGTGGCTTCACCGACGGCACTACCAATCTCTGCGATCCCAGCCCCGGCCTCTGTCCCCTCGACCACGACCAAACCAACACCCTCAACCTCGGTGGCAACCTAACGCTTCCCTGGCGGGCGTTTGCGTCGACGAATGTGTATTACGGCTCCGGTTTCACGAATGCTTTCGTGGGCGCACCGTTCCCGGAGCGGCATTTGCCGGGGCACACGACGTTCGATCTCTCGCTCGGCAAGGATTTCGGCGAGAATTTCTCGGCGTCGGTCAATGCTTTGAACGTCGCCAACCGTCGGGTGGAGATGGACAACAGCCAGACCTTTGGCGGGTTCCACTGGAACAACCCGCGGGAGTTATCCGTGGAACTGCGCTATCGATTTCACTATTAACGAAGTGATGATCCCTTGGCGAGGGTCTCTTCCAGGATCCGTCCCAACCAGGATCCGTCCTACCAGGATCCGCCCTACCAGGATCCGCCCTACCAGGATCCATCCTGCCAGGATCCGTCCTTCCAGGATCCGTCCTGGCGACCGCCGAGCCGATGGAATAGAATCGTCCGGCAGTTCGGTCCCGACAAAATCATGAATCGAAGAACCTTCACTCGCAATTGCGCGGGCGCAACGCTGGTTGCCACATTCTCCAACTCCAAACCGCTTCTTGCCGGGCCCGCAAGCCCTCTGGTTCCCAGGCCAGCCACCCCGGATGCGCCCTTCAAACTTTCCGTCATGCTCTGGACCGTATTCCGAGATCTTCCGTTTGAACAGCGGCTCGAGAAAGTTGCGGAGGCGGGCTACAAGAACGTGGAACTGGTCGGAGAGTACCAGAAATGGTCCGAAGCGGACTACGTGCGAGCCAACGCGAAGCGCAAAGAACTCGGCATTTCTTTCGATGCCACGGCAGGTCTGAAGCATGGCGTCGCCAACCCTGCCGACCGGAACGCCCTGCTGGCGGACTTGCGCGAAGCGCTGGTTTCGATGGAGAAACTCGACTGCCCGAGCATCATTCTTCTCTCCGGCGACGTCGTGCCTGGAGTGAGCCGCGCGGCCCAGCATCAGAGCTGCATCGATAGCCTGCAAGCTGCGGCCAAGCTGGTCGAGGGAAAGAAGATTGCTGGAGAGCCGGTACGGCTCTTGCTGGAAACGATTGATCCGCTAGAGAACCCAAAGTACTACCTGACTTCCGCCAATGAGGCCTTCGAAATTGTGAAGGCGGTCAACCATCCGCAAGTCGAGTTCCTCTACGACTTCTTCCACGAACAGATCGCCGAGGGCAACTTGATTGAAAAGCTGGAGAAGAACATCGCGCACGTGGCCTTGGTGCACATTGCCGATGTTCCCGGACGCCACGAACCTGGAACGGGCGAGATCAACTACGGCAGCATCTTTCGAAAGCTGGGCGAGCTGAAATATCACGGCACTGTCGCTATGGAGTTTCTACCCACGGGAGACCCGGTTGCACAGTTGCGCGCAGCCCGTGAAATGGCGATTCAATCGAGTACCCGTCTTCCCTAGTCAAACATGGCGACATCCAGCCACCTCTCCTGTGGGGTTCTTCTGGCACTCCTGTTGTGCGGAACCCTGGCCGCCTCCGAATCACAGGCGATTCTTCTCTGGCCGAACGGTGCGCCAGGTTCGGAAGGCAACAACACCGAAGAGACAGTCCGAATTAGCGACGAAGGCGACCATGTTCTGTCCAACGTCCACCATCCCTCCATCACGCCCTACCTACCTTCGAAGGACAACTCCACCCGAACTGCGGTGATTGTGGTGCCGGGAGGGGGCCATGTTGAACTGTGGATGGACCACGAAGGCTATCGTGTCGCGCAATGGCTCAGTGATCACGGTGTGGCCGCCTTTGTTTTGAAATACCGGCTGGCGCGAGCGAAGGACTCAACTTATACCATCGAAGGGAACGAGTTAGAGGACATTCAGCGCGCCATCCGACTGGTGCGAAGTCGAGCAACGCAATGGCAGCTCGATCCGGAACGGATTGGGGTGATGGGCTTTTCCGCAGGCGGCGAAGTGGCTGCCCTCGCCAGTACGAAGTACGACGCCGGCAATGCGGGCGCGGCGGACCCAATCGAGCGCATCAGTTCCAGGCCCGCGTTCGAGGCCCTGATCTACCCGGGTATCCCGAAACAGATGGTTCTGACGAAGCAGACCCCGCCTGCCTTTCTGGTTTGCGGGGAACAGGATCGACCGGGTATCGCGCAAGGCCTTCCGGAGCTTTACCTCGCGCTCAAAAGGGCAGGCGTTTCCGCAGAACTTCACGTGTACGCTGGCGTGGGGCATGGCTTTGGGGTGCGGGCGACGAATCGGCCTCCCGTCTCCGGCTGGCTGCAGCTTTTTCTCGACTGGCTCACCGCCCGACAAGAGCGCGCTGCCAAGCCGTGAGGGCAGGAAAGTGGCCGGTTACGGCTTTGCCTCCAGGACCGCTTCATACTCCCGAACAACTTCGACGTCCTTGAGATTCGCCACTTGGCCACTGGCAGGGAATGCAGGGCGAGCGCCTTCGGGCAGATAGATCGGCGCATCCTCCCGCAGCGGGAGGATTTTCAGTTCCAGCTTGTCCCAGGCTGCTCGAGGAATCCGGTCCAGCCCAACCAGCCAGGGGGCGGCGTTATAAAAATTGTCCGTCACCAGCTTTCCATCCGCGTACAGTCGAGCGATGTCGCCTTCGTAGTTGAATTCGAGGAAAACGCTCGACGGAACAGTCGAGGCTGAACGAGGCACGCGAATCCGCCAACTGGCTGCCGTATCGAAAGCCGAATCCTCTGGGATGCGAGCGACTTCCCTCTCCATCTTCACTCGAGGTGCCGTGGCGCCCTCGCGCAGCAGGTGAACGTCGGCTTGCACCGGGACCGACTGGACAGGCGCCGAATACACGGCGAAAACACCGTCCTTGCCTCCATCTCCGAAGCCGTTGGGGGTGTGGTCCAGGTTGGGAAAAAATGCGGCTTTTAATTGCGAAGGGTCGCTGGCCGCCAGGTGCACGGTACCGGGCTCGAAATACAACTGCGCTGAAGACAGGATCAAGCGCTCACGCCCGGCCAGCGGCGCCTTCCAGGCGGTCAGCGCCTGTTCTCGAGAGAGCACCAGGATGTTGACCCAGGCGTTGTTGCGGCCACGAATCCGGATGACACCGTTGCTTCCCGGCTCGACCTGTTCTACGTAAGCCGTTCCGCCTTCGCGTATGACCTTACCGGTTCGGCTTTCGACCAACATATCGGTCTCGTCTTTCACCGCGAACTCCACGGGGATGCCGGGCCAGGCGAAAAAGACAAATGTGTGGGGATCTCCCAGCTTGCACAAAAGCTGGGCCGTGGCGTAGCGCAGCCGGATTCCGCCCAGGTCAAGATTGACGGGCCAAATCGTGTACGCGTCGCTCGGCAGTGTTAGAGGATGTCGCGGCACATTGAGGGTTCCCGAAGCGAGATCGAGTTGGACCTGAAAGTTGGTGTGCTCCGGCAAATGGTAGGAGCGCTCATGATTGTTCAGAAACAGAAAACCATGATCGCCATCGAGGCGGGCCGCCACGCGTGGAGTCGCGGTGTCTGCCTTGCTGGTGGGCAGACGTTCCGGAAAATACGGCGTCATCGGCGCCAGGCTCGCTCCAAAATCATCCAAGAAAAGGTCGAGCGTTTTCAGAGCGCTGAAGGACGGATTCATTTGTCCGAATTCCCCAATCGGGGCCTGAAAGTCGTAGCTCTTCACCGGCAGATCGTTGGCATAACCTGTCGCTTGTGACTCCTGCAAAGTTGTCTTCTTGCCCTCCGGATTCGTACCCCCGTGAAACATGTAGTAGCCGTAGAGGACGGCGCCTGATCCCAGCTTGGCTACCGCCATGGCCGCCGTGTCGTCGACCGTCAACAGCGGGCGCCGGTGGTAAGAAAGCGCCATGCCCCCTCCCATCTCGGCGGTCAAGTAGGGGAACGCAGCTTGCACCGGATCCATCTCCGGATGCTTCGACCGCAGTTCGTCGCCGACATTTTCCTCGCAGCGAATCCGGGTGAAGAAATAGTTAGGATTCGGAGGCTGCTCGCCTTGGTTATGCCACCAGAAACCGTCGGCATAGCCACCAAACACAGGCAGGAAGTCGCGCGCGGGAATGGCCGCATTGTCCCAGGCGGTCACCGAGTAAAAAGGAGCTTCCAGCCCCACATCGCGGGCAATCTGGCGGAGATCGACAAGGTGCGCAGCGCCTTTGTTCTTTCCCCGAGCGCTATACTCGTTCTCGATTTGCACGCCAAGAATCGGTCCACCGTCCTTCCAGAAGAGTCCCTTGAGTTGCTTGGCGATCTCTCCGTAAAAGAGCCGAACCTGACCGAGGTAAGCCGGGTTGCTTTCCCGCGTGGCCGTCTTCTGGGTGAGCCAATCCGGCAGGCCGCCGTTGCGCACTTCGCCGTGGGCCCAGGGCCCGATGCGAATCCAGACAACCATGCCGTGCTTGCCGCAGAGTTCGATGAAACGGCGGACGTCGCGTTGCCCTGCCCAGTCAAACTGCCCCTCGATCTCTTCGTGGTGAATCCAGAAGATGTAGGTTGAGATCACCTGGATCCCGGCCGCCTTCATCTTCAGAATTTCTTTTTCCCAGCCGCCCTCGGGATAGCGAGAGAAGTGGAATTCTCCCATCACCGGAAACCAGGGCTTGCCATCGCGCGTGAGGTAGCGGGTGTTGGCGGAGAGCACGTGACCATCCGGCGACGCTCCCCCAACGGAAAAGGCAAGCCCCTTGGGCGGTTTGGACGCAACGGCAGCGTGAATCACGAGCGCGCCGGGATTCTCCGTCTCCGCAGCCAACACGCGGGAGGGAAGCGCGGCTGGGCAGGCGGTCCATCCAGCGCCCCACAGAACCAACAAGAGCCTCAACTGCCGCATGCGCATGGTGGGTCTCCAGGCTTTGATTCTTTTGAACTGAGAATCTACCAAACTTCCCGCCCACTGCTTGACTATTTTTGGCGTGAGTCATAGCCTTCGCCAATCCGCAGCTTCCACGCGGCGCGGAATCTGATGGCCATTCGGAAGACTGGAGCTGAAATGAAGGGAAAGATCGTACTCGTGACCGGCGCGAACGGCGGGCTGGGGCGCGAGGTGACGCAAGCGATGCTGGACGCTGGGGCAACGGTGGTTGGCACGTCCCGTAAGATTCAAGCTACCTCGTTCCGTGGCAATACCTTTGTGGCGCTGCCCGGAGAACTCTCGTCGCCCGCTGGAGCGCAGGCCGTGGTGGATTTTGTCGTCTCCAAGTTCGGTCGACTGGATGTTTTAGCGCACACTGTGGGCGCTTTTGCGGGTGGGCCTTCCATCGCGGAAACGGACGATGTAACTTACCAGCGCATGATGGATCTGAACCTGCACTGCACGTTTTATCTGTTGCGGGCGGCGATTCCGGTAATGCGGAAGACTCGCGGAGCGCGGATTGTCGCGATCGGCAGCCGCGCTGCGGTGGATCCGGGAGCGGGCGTGGGCGCTTATAGCGCTTCAAAGGCCGCCATGGTTTCGCTGATTCGAACTGTGGCGACGGAAAACAAAGACGTGGGGCTGACGGCTAATGTGATCTTGCCAGGCACCATGGATACGCCCGTGAATCGCCAAGCCATGCCCACCGCGGATGTCAGCAAGTGGGTGCAGCCAGCGCACGTTGCCGGTCTCATCGCCTGGTTGGCCGGAGAGGCGGGAAAGGATGTGAACGGCGCAGTCCTCCCCGTCTATGGCAGCGATGTCTGAGGCAGCGGTGTCTGAGGCAGCGATGTTCTGAGATTTTGCTCATGGCGTTGGTTTGCGAACGGACCGCGTACGCCGGGTTCGGCCGGATGTTGGCGAGAAATTTACAGGGACTTCTCGAGAACACAAATTAGACAGCTGATCTGGAAACAGAAGGCCCCGCCCTGTGGCTGGTGCGACGGGGCGGGGCACTCATGCTGCGTCCCTATCCCTATCCTTATCCTTGCATCGGATGCAACACCCGGAAGCTGTTTCCGCCATTGGACCAGATGAGCAGGAGCGCATTTTGTCCGGCTGGAACCTTCCCCAAGTCCTGCTTCACCTCGGCCGCACTCTGGACTCTGTGGCGATTCACTTCCAGAATCACGTCTCCTGGTTGCAGCCCGGCATCTTCCGCCGAACTACCCGGCTGCACTTGTTCGATCAAAGCTCCCTTCACGTCGTTGGGAGCCTGAATCTGCTCGCGGCTGTCCGGCGTAAGCTCGGCCAATCCCAGGCCCCAGCGGGCTTTGCCATGCTCGCCAGTGTTCTCACTGACTTCTTCCTGGCGATGGGCAATGTCCGCCAAAGTCACCGGTATGCTCACGTCCTTGCCATCACGCAAGATCTGGAGGTGAATGGTTGTCCCGGGTTTGCGCTGGCCTACCTCGACTTGCAGCTCGCCGGCATCGCTGACCGTCTTGCCGTTGAATTGCTTCACCACATCTCCGACGCGCAGGCCAGCCTTCGCGCCTGGGGAGTCGGGTTCGATTTGTGTGACCAGGGCGCCGACATTGTCGGTGACTTCAAAGAACTTCGCATTCTCTGGCGTCACGTCCGTGATGCCCACACCCATGTAGCCGTGCTCGACTTTGCCGTCGCGGATCAGCCCGTCGACCGTGGGTTTTACGATCTGCGTCGGAATGGCAAAGCCCGCGCCAGAAAACGACCCCGAGGGAGAAATGAGGAACGTGTTAATCCCAATCACTTCCCCGCGGGCATCGACGAGGGGGCCGCCGGAATTGCCCGGGTTGATGGCGGCATCAGTCTGAATGAATTCGCCGGGTTTGTGGCGGTCGTTCATATCGGGATTCGGCCGGTTCAGCGCGCTCACGATTCCGCGCGTCACCGTGAAACGGAGCCCGAACGGGTTACCGAAGGCAAGCACGGTCTGGCCCGCGCGAAGCTTGGTGGAGTCTCCCCAGGCCATGTTCGGCAGGTCGTTCGCGCTGACTTTGATCACAGCGAGATCGGTGAGAGGGTCTGTTCCGATCAGCTTGGCGGGCAGGATTCTGCGGTCATTCATGGTGACACGAATCTCGGTCGCGCCATCTACGACGTGGTTGTTGGTGACGATGTAGCCGTCGGGCGAAATGATGACGCCGCTACCAACGCCGTGCTCGATTTGCTGTTGCTGCGGCTGCATTCTGAAGCTGCGGCCGCGGCCTGGACCCATGCCTTGGCCCCTCCCTGGACCCATCCCAGGACCCATGCCAGGACCGAAGAACTGTCCGAAAAATTGCTGCATATCCTCCGGCACTTCGCCCGCAGCTTGGTCTGCCTTGGCCCGCGACGTCACCGCTACATGGACAATGGCCGGCGTGACGCGCGCGGCCAGCGTTTCCATGGCTCGGTCGAGGTTAAGAAGTGCGCCGACGCTGTTGTCATCGAGGGGCGCGGTGTTCGAGGTTGCTGTCGCAGCGCGGGCCACGGTTGGCTTCACGCCTTCATAGGTCGCGACCGCTGCGACGAGCGCGAGCGCCATGCAGGACGCCAGCACCCGCCTCATTCCTTGTTGGGTTCGTATTTTCTCGATCATGCTCGACATCACTGTGATCTCCTTGTTGAAACTAATTATTTAGTTGTTGCTTGCAAAACTCGCCTGCTCGTATTGCTCTCTCGCTTTGCCCTCTTCAAATGGATTTGCTAAGTGTCTTCTGCGGGTTGCTGGGATAAAACTCGGGATAGAACACCGTGAAGCGATAGACGTTGAACCGAACTATTTTGTCACCCGCAGCGTTGAACCGCTGGTCTTGCAGCACGACAAAAACTGTCTCCTCAGCGGTAAAGGCCACGCTGCGGTACGTCGCACCGCCTGCGGTGGTCTCGACCGGAAGGGGTTCCGCCATTTGGGCCCGGACGACGCTGGCACCCTCGTTCACTTTCGCGGTCAATTGAGAAACAGGTGCCGTATCCACATGTTTGCTCACTCGAGGCCGCACCGGGCTCACGGGAAGACCAGCCCTTTTGAACAAGGAGGCCGAAGGATGCGTGGGACGGAAGGCCTGAGCCACCACCGGAACTGCTCGGTGAACTGCGCTGGCTGGCACAGCAACACCGACCAGCTTCGGCGCGTCATTTACAAATAACAAACATGCCATCGCTGCCGCTGCGGCAAACCCAACCGCCGGTTTCCACACCGCGGTCGCACCGGAGTGTTTTCCATGGAGAATCTGCCGAATTCGCAGCGAAGTGTGTTTCACCCGATTCACGGCAGCCTGCGCCAGAGCGAAGGTGCGCCGTCCCGAGCTCTTTTCCGCCAGCGACACCAAACACTCGGCGTAAGCCCTCGGACTCGAGGTTGCAGCCACCACCAGATCGTCACAGGCCATCTCGCGTTCTAGCGCGAGCTTGCTTTCCAGCCACCACACGACCGGATGAAAGAAAAACAGGGCGCGCAGGACTTTTTGCGTCAAGTTGGTCCAGTCGTCCCAGCGTTCCAGGTGTGCGGCCTCGTGCAGCAGGACCACCTTCAATTCCTCCGTCGAAAGCTCGCCTAGAGCCCACGCCGGAATCACAATCATCGGCCGGAAGAAACCCGTGGCCATGGGCACACGGACGGAGGGCGAGACGTAGAGCGAGATCGGCCTCCTGCAAGGGGCCTGTAGCACCTCCCGCAATGCAGGATCAATGCTGGCGGTGTCCAGCGGGGAGGAACTCCGGCGCAGACAACGGATCTGCCACAAACCCAGACCTACGCGAGCGAGAGACAGGAGCGCAACCGCGGCCCAAACATAAAACATGCCCAGAGCCCACGAACCAGGAATGAGGATCGCGGACTTCGAGGAATCCGTGGAAATAGCCGCGCTACCCCAGCGAAGTGACCCCATCCAGGGCAGGGCGCCCATCGTGAGCAGAACCAGGAACCAAACCGCAAACCGCGTGCTCGAAGTCCTGCGCCCCACCGCCTTCAGCAAAACCCACGCCAGCGCGGCCAGGACAACGCCTTCCAGCGCGCCATTCAACAGGCGCTCGACAACAACTTCCGGCATCGTCTGCGGGAGAATACCCGTCATCGGACTAGTCTCCCCCCTCCAGCAATTGACGGAGCCGGCTCAATTCCCCCGCATCGAGGCTCTCGTCCTCGATCACATTCAAAACCAATTGCTCGTGGGAATTCCCAAAGAAACGATGCACCAGCCGCTGCACTTCCAGGCGGGAAGCCTCCTTGCGTCCCACGATGGGCGAGTAAATGTGGGCACGACCGTCTTTCTCGTGCTTCAAATACCCCTTCGCTTCCAGAATGCGAACCGTTGTCAGCACAGAGTTATAGGCCAGCGCGGGTTTCTCGGCCAGCGCGTCGAGCACCTGCTGAACCGTCGCCGAATCCTTCTGCCAGAACACGTCCATCAGGCGCAGCTCTGCTTCGGTCAGCGTTGTCGATTTACTCGGTGGCACTGGCGACGCTCCGGGAAACCCTGTCGGAATTTGGTTCCACCAACGGCAAGATCATAACGAACTAATTGATTAGTTGCAAGCACCGATCAACAGGTTGCCCGCGAGGTTGCCCGCGAGCTGTCAGCTGGTTCCACTGACTCGCCCTAAACGTTTGAAAACACTGCCATTAGTAGTGAGTGCTCGGCGGTGTCCTGGTTCAGCACGAGTTCCACCTCATCGCGTAAAGTAGAAAGGCGCGGGCACGAGATCGGTCCGCCTGCCCTGGAGAGGCGTTCAAAAGATTGATCAGCCGGGTCTTCAAAGCGTTTCGCTACCGCGACTTTCGCCTTATGTGGATTGGCGCTTGCACCTCCAGCATCGGCACCTGGATGCAAATCGTGGCCCAGGGCTGGCTCATTTATCGCATCAGCCACTCGGCCTTCTATCTTTCCTTGGATCAGTTTCTTGGCGGCATCCCAATCTTCTTGTTCTCGTTGATTGGCGGAGTGGTAGCGGATCGCATGGAGCGGCGGCGCATCCTGCTGGTCTCGCAGTACGTGCAGATGGCGAGCGCAAGCACCCTCACGATTCTTGTCGCCACCGGCAAACTGGGGACTCATGTTTGGCCGATTCTCTGTCTATCCTTCGTTTCTGGTCTGGCGCAGGCCTTTGGCGGGCCTGCCTATCAGGCGCTCATTCCGACCTTGGTGGAAAAGGAGGACATGCCGAATGCCATCGCGCTGAATTCCATTCAGTTCAACGTGGCTGTTGTGGTAGGTCCGGCACTGGCTGGACTGGCCTTGGCCGAGCTCGGAGAAAAGTGGTGCTTCGGCCTCAACGCCCTTTCGTTTCTCGCCCCCATTATTTCGCTCTCCGTCATCACGACACGATTCTTGCCGAAGAAAACCACGGAGTCGATTCTCAGCAGCTTGAAGCAGGGCATCCAGTTCGTCCGCAAGCAGCCCTCGATGGAGGCGTTGATCGTGCTCGCCTTCTGCATGACCGGCTTGAGCGCACCCATGCGAACGTATTTTCCCGTATTCGTCAGGGACATTTTTCATCGCGGTCCGCAGACCTACGGAAATATATTGACGCTCATGGGTTTGGGTTCCATCGGCGGATCGCTCATGATTGCAGGCGTGGGCCACCTCGGGAAGAGGGGACGCGTTGCGCTGGCAGCGATTTTCTGCTTGGGGGCGGCAACCGCCGGATTTTCCTTGTCTCGGTCACTTTCTCAGGGTGGCGCAATGCTGGTGCTGGCCGGCGTGTCGATGATGGCGGCGTTCGCTTCGGTCAGTTCTCTGGTTCAGCTAATTACGACAGACGATATGCGCGGACGCGTAATGAGCGTTTACAACGTGGCCTTCCGCGGCGGCATGCCCATGGGGAATCTTCTGGCCGGAGCGCTGGTGCGCGGGATGGTGTTGTTCGGCCCGCTGCGCATCCCGCCCTTGACGGTGCCTGTGGTCGTCAGGCTGGACGGTACGCTGCTGGCGTTGGTGGCTCTCTACTTCCTCGTAGTCCAACGGCGCGTGGCGAGGCTTTGACGAAGGCGACGCCCGCCCTATTTTTCCGCCTTCAGGAACGTCCCTTTGTCGAGTTCACTGAACGCCTGCCGTAGCTGTTCCTGCGTATTCATGACGATGGGACCATACCAAGCCACGGGCTCTTCCAGCGGCTTGCCCGAGACGAGAAGAAAGCGAACCCCCTCTTCTTCGGCCTGGACCATGACTTCATCGCCGCGATCAAACAACACGAGCGAGCGGTTCGCCGCATCCGTTGGAGGTTTCACATCCGCCCACCCGACTGGCTCGGTCGGAACCGCAAGAGGCCCGGACGCGTTGCAAAACTTTCCCGAGCCCGCGAAAACGTAAGCAAACGCGTGTCGGGTAGTCTCGACGGGCAAAGTTTTCCTTCGCCCCGGCGGCACCGTCACATCCAGGTAAATCGGATCCGCCGCAATCCCATCCACCGGCCCCGTCTTCCCCCAAAACTTTCCGCAAACCAAGCGTACCTCTGTACCATCGTCGTCGGTAATCTGCGGAATCTCGGCTTTCTTCACTTCCTGATAGCGAGGAACCGTCATCTTGAGCGACGCCGGCAGGTTGGCCCATAACTGGAACCCGTGCATCCGTCCTGAGGCGTCTCCCTTGGGCATTTCCTGATGGATGATTCCCCGCCCGGCCGTCATCCACTGCACATCCCCGGCCGCAATCGAACCTTCATTCCCCATGCTGTCGCCATGCGTTACCTCGCCGGCCAGAACATAGGTGATGGTTTCGATGCCGCGGTGAGGGTGCCAGGGAAAACCCGCTAGATAGTCGTCCGGAACGTCATTGCGAAAATCATCGAGCAGAAGAAAGGGATCGAACTCCGATGTATTTCCGAATCCGAAGGCACGGCGCAGGTGCACGCCCGCGCCCTCCAGAGTCGGCTTCGATTGAATCAGGCGCTTAACCGGTCGAATGGACATGAGTGACCTTATGCCGCAGCATGCACGCTATGCTTCAGGAATCCGTGCAGGTCGACATTGATCAACTCTTTGTGAGTCGAGCACATGCCGTGGGGGAGTCCGGGATAAACCTTCAGCGTTGCTCCCTTCACTAGCTTCGAGGAAAGCAGAGCCGCGGCGCCGATGGGCACGATCTGGTCGTCATCTCCGTGAAGAATCAGCGTGGGCACGTCGATCTTCTTAAGATCCTCTGTGAAATCCGTCTCGGAAAACGCCTTGATGCAATCCAACGCGGCCTTGAACCCGGCCTGCATCCCCTGGAGCCAGAACGAATCCATCACGCCCTGCGAAACGCGCGCGCCGGAACGGTTGGCCCCGTAAAACGGCAGGCTCAGCTCTTTGAAGAACTGCGAGCGGTCAGCCAGGACGCCGTTACGAATGCCATCGAAGACGTCCATGGGCAGTCCGCCCGGGTTGGCGGCCGTTTTC